>Ga0214923_10000235_pt1 | contig 84466 bp, 83 predicted proteins | sample LL1510_MetaG_FD_177993 | JGI IMG/M metagenome (GOLD analysis project Ga0214923, IMG submission 177993) | Freshwater microbial communities from Lake Lanier, Atlanta, Georgia, United States - LL-1510 | ecosystem: Environmental > Aquatic > Freshwater > Lake | place: USA: Georgia | collected...
ATGAAGGGCATGGGACAGATAGTAACCTGGTCCATTGTTGATGAAACAATGCATGCTGAATCTATGATTAAATTGTTTAGAACATATATAGAAGAAAATAAAGAGCTATGGAATGATGAACTTAAGGGAAATATCTATACTATTGCTGAAAAAATGGTGGAACTTGAGGACAAATTTATTGACTTGTCTTTTAGTATGGGGGACATGCCATCTCTTACAGCTGAGGATGTTAAGCATTATATTCGCTACATTGCTGATCGTCGCCTTATCTCACTTGGTCTCAAGGGAATATATAAAGTTAAGAGAAACCCATTACCGTGGGTAGAAGAGATGATAAATGCGCCAACGCACACTAATTTTTTTGAAAACAGAGCTACAGATTATGCAAAAGGTGCATTGTCTGGCACTTGGGAGGATGTATGGGCCGCGTAGTATTTCTTAGTTTATTTTTAATGGTGTCAAACGCTTTTTCGGCAGATCTGCCCAATCCAGCAATCACCCCTGGTGCTATTGACGCATCTGCAACAAAAGAGGTTATCTGCGTTAGAGGGTATACTGGTAGTGTGAAATCTGACGGCACTAAAGTTCGGGATGTTTCAGAAGCTACCAAGCAGCAAGCATATAAAAATTATGGTATTGAAGGTAATTACAAGGGTTATTGTGACCCTAAGGTAGGGTGCGAAATAGATCATTTGATTAGTCTTCAATTAGGCGGCTCAAACGATATTAAGAATCTATGGCCTCAATCTTATGCAGGCCAGTGGAATGCACATTTAAAAGACGGGCTAGAAAACACCCTACATTCAAAAGTATGCAAGGGTGAGATATCTCTTAAAGAAGCACAACAAGCTATCTCTTCAAACTGGATAGAAGCTTGGAAAAAATACGTTAAAACTCAATAGGAGCAGCATTATGAGCCCTCTAGAAGAAGGTAATACTAATACGTATTGTTATGATTGCTACGCTGAATTTACAGTAGAGCCAGCTGATGACTTAGATGAACCAGTACTTTTTTGTCCTTTCTGCGGTGCAGGATTGCTAGAAGAAATGGAAGAAGATTTTGACGAAGATGAAGAAGATTTAGATGACGAAGGTTTGTCAGACAGCTATAATTAATGATATGCGCAGGAATTGATCTTTCACTTACATCCCCAGCAATCTGCGTATGCTTAGATGAAGAAGATTTTTCGTTTGAGTATTGTAAGTTCGAGTGCTTGACTGATAATCCAAAAAGGGTCGTCAGTCAAGCTAATGTTAAAAGTCAGCTATTTCCATTATACAATTCTCAATACGAGAGATATAGAAACATCTCAACCTGGGTAATGGATGTTATTGGTGAATATGGGATTGATCGAGTTTTTATCGAAGACTATAGTTTTGGTTCAACCGGTAGAGTATTTCATATAGCCGAAAATACCGGCATACTTAAATATATTCTATGGCTTAATAACGTTAGTTTTGTTACTATACCACCAACAGTAGTAAAAAAGATAGCTACTGGTAAAGGCAACGCTAATAAAGAAGCTATGGAAACAGCATTCTTGCAAGAAACAAATTTCAACTTCAAAGCATTATTTAACCTTTCACCTAAGCAGTGGAACCCTTCTTCTGACCTAATAGATAGTTTCTACATCTGTAAAACTGGTTGCCTGGATTATAGAAAGGTAGTATAATTCTCTGAGGAGGATATATGAAAACTATCAACGGCTTCAGTTACGATTATTCAAACCTTAAACCTATTCATAAGTTTATTAATGAAGATAAAGAAATTAGCATCTTCAGAGAGCAATATGGATATGCCCTACTTCAAAAAAGCCCTGCAGGACAACAAAGGCTTAAGCTAGATGAAGTGCAGCTTAGCTCATTCCTAATAAACTTAACTAAAAATAAATGGAAAGAAGTAAATGCAAATTTCTAACATATTAGAATTTGTTTTAATTGGAATTGGTCTGCTTACAATTATCGAGTTTGTAGGTAGAGTTATTATAAGATATAACGACCTTAGACAGCTAGATGAAGAAAATTCAGATGATACTATTGAAACGCTTCCAGAAGATTGGATTGTACCGTTAGAATTAAAATATAATGATAATTACTGGTATGCATGGGATCTAGACGGTAATTTTATTACTCAATCAACATCAAAAGAGTTGCTTTTAATTGAAGTAATGAATAAACTAGAAATACCACCAAAACGTGTTACGGTTAATAGTGAAGATAAACTAAATGAAAACAAACTTTAGGAAACCTGAATATAAAATTAGAGAAAACGTTACTTTAAAGAACGCGTTTAATAACACTAGTACTATTGGTGATATTATTAACGAAGAAGAAATTGACGGCCGCGCTTTTTATGTTATTAGGTGCAACGGGCGAGTTCAAAAGCTCGCTAAAGAAGCACATACTATAGTGAATAAAGGAAAATGAAAACAAACTCAACTTTTAAAATGCCCCGAGATCTTAAGCGACTTGTTTGCCTGGAAAAGAACGCAGGTAAGAAGAGTGTCCTTAAGGATCTCTTTATTAATGCGACTATTAGCTTTGAAGAAGCAAAGAAGAAGACATTTAAAGCAAGAGAGGAAAGCAGTGAGTAATAATTTCGCTATTGATACTGATAAAGAAGTACTGCGTAATATCCTTAACACCCAAGAAGTAGTAATTAAGTTTATTAAGACTAATGGTGAAAGTAGGGAAATGAGATGCACGCTTAGCGAAGGTTTGGTACCTCAGTATGAGAAGAAAACCGATCGCGTTAAGAATGCTAATGCTGAAGTCCAGCCAGTCTTTGATCTAGACAAGCAGGCATGGAGATCCTTTAGGTGGGACAGCGTTACAGAATTTTCATTCAATAATTAATTTGATATAGGAATTTATCATGTATGGTCAAAAAGTAGGCTTTACCTGCTCGACTTTTGATTTGTTGCATGCCGGTCATATCGATATGTTAAGGCAAGCAAAGGATGTATGTGATTACTTGATTGTTGGTCTTCAAGTAGATCCTTCAGCAGATCGATCATGGAAAAATAAGCCAGTACAAACTCTAGTTGAGAGGTATATTCAACTCCAAGCAGTAAAGTACGTTGATGAAATTATCCCGTATGTTACTGAGAAGGATCTAGAAGATCTTCTTAGCTTCCTCCCTATTAATATTCGTATTGTAGGGGAAGAGTATAAGGATAAGGATCTTTCTGGCAGAGAAATGTGTCAAAAGCGCGACATAGAAATTTTCTACAACAAGCGCCAGCACAGGTTTAGTTCAACGGAACTAAGGTCGCGTGTTACTAACAGATATAATTTAAATACTCAACAGCCAAGCGATCCATTTTCAGTAAGTCACAGCTCTATGAGCTCTGATGTAATTGTAGGCGCTGCAGGAATAGATACTATTACAATCGGTAGTGGTGGCGGTGACATTGGCTCAATGTACGGCGCACAACCAGCAAGTCTAATAAACACAGATATGAGTTGCAGCTATAATTATGGATCATCATTGGGTAGCAATAACAGGAAGTAAGGGTTATATCGGCGCTATACTAGCCAAGCATTGCAAAATGCTTGGCTATAGTGTTTTAGGTGTAGACCATGAATATACAAATCTAGATCAACCCGCATATGTGGATCGAGTCCTCGACTGCTGCATATCTGATATTAAATTTGCAGAAGCCTGTAAAGAACTAAACATTTCTACTGTATTTCACTTAGCCGCATCAGCTGATGTTAAGCTAAGTCAAGAGATGCCCTTTTTGTTTTATTACAACAATGTTGGCAATACAGCACGAATGCTGCATAACCTTACTCAATCAGGGTGGATAGAAAGAAACGGTAAAATAGTTTTTTCTAGTACAGCTGCAGTTTATAAAGAGATCTCAAAACCGGTTCTAGAAAATAGTCCTAAAGGTTCGCCTAATGAATATGGCAAATCTAAGCTGATGTGTGAAAAACTTATACAAAAACTTTTTAGTTTTTATAAGATACCATCGGTTACCTTTAGGTATTTTAATGTTGCTGGTGCTAATAAAGATCTAGGCGATCGTATTGATACCTCTCATATTATACCGATTTTGTGTAAATCAGCTTATAGCGGCAAACCATTTAGCCTTTATGGTTCGGACTACGAGACTAAGGATGGTACAGCGGTACGAGATTATCTTGATGTTAATGATGTATGTCGCGCACATTTTACCGCTATTGAATACTTAAATAGCAACCCTGGTGCGCATATTTTTAATCTAGGCACAAAGCAAGGCACAACATTAAACGAGCTTATTACTAAGTTTGAAGATGTAGTTAAAATAGACCTTACATATGCGTTAGCCCCTAGGAGACCAGGGGATCCAGGGTTTCTAGTTGCTAATCCTGATAAGTTTATTAATGATACTGGCTTTCAATATCAAGGTAATATAGAATCTATTATTAGCTCCAGTTGGGAGTTTTATTGTTATAGGGAAGACAAAAATGGCTTTTGAGGAAAATGAAGTATCGAAGAATTCGCAGGGCGGTACTGAAATGATGAAACGAGGTCTTGCAGAAAGACTTCCACCGGGTGCTGCGGATGAATTTCAGGTTATTTGCTCCAGAGTAAGAGACCTAGAAGATGATAAGATTCGGATCTATTGGCTTCATGACTTGCCAGAAGATCCAGAGACTAATCACCTTAAGGATGAGATTAGCCGCGGCCGGTTTCACAAGCTAGTCTTCTGCGGTCAGTGGCAATACTATCGCTATCAGCACATGCTAGGCGTACCATACGACACGCACTCGACTATTATCGAAACGGCAATCGATCCTATTCCTTTCGTAGAGAAGAGTAAAGATGAGATTCGTCTTATCTACACATCTACACCTCAGCGTGGGCTAGGACTACTTGTACCAGTCTTTGAAAAGCTTGCAGAAGAATACGATAATATCGTGCTTGACGTATATTCTAGCTTTAAGATCTATGGCTGGGATGATGCAGACAAGCAGTTTGAACCTTTGTATGAACGCATGCGCGCCCATCCGAAGATTAACTATCATTCGTACGCCTCTAATGATGATGTGCGAGCTGCCCTACAAAAGGCACATATTTTTGCGTACCCTTCAATTTGGACTGAATGCAATAGCCGTTCGCTTATTGAAGCAATGTCGGCCGGTCTACTTTGCGTGCATCCTAACCGTGGCGGACTGATTGATACTTCTGGTGGGCTTAATTTCATGTATCAAGGTTCAGACGACGTTCAAGAGCATGCAGGTACTTTCTACTTCGCACTTAAGAACGCTATTGATATTGTAAATACTGAACAGATTCAAGACTATCTTAAGCTTACAAAGACGTATGCAGATAGCAGATTCAACTGGACTAAGATTACAAGTCAGTGGCAAGATCTAATGGCATCGCTTAAGGCACAGTACCCAACAGAAGAAAGCCGCAAGATTAAGAATGCCGGTCCTATGTTCGTTTATAATACTGTATGATTTTAGCTAAGACACCGTTAAGAGTAAGTTTTTTTGGAGGCGGCAGTGATATATCGTCTTTTTACGAAAGGACGCCTGGTGCATGCTTGTCAACAACGATTAACAAGTATATGTACATTACTGTTTGTAAGACTTCACTTGACGGTGTCAAAGCTATTTACAACTCAATAGAAGTTACTGAGGATGTTGAAGAATTAAAGCACGATAGAATTAAAAATGTGCTTAAGGCATTTAGTATTGCAAAGAATATAGAAATTGCATCTTTTTCTGAGATACCTACTAAAGGTACTGGATTAGGTTCATCATCTGCCTTTACTGTTGGGCTTATAGATGCAATTTACAGATACCAGGACTTACCTGCTCCTAGCAGATTTGATCTAGCTGAAGCTGCATGCGATATAGAAATTAACTGGTGTAGAGATCCAATAGGTAAACAAGACCAATATGCAGCTGCGTTCGGCGGTCTTAATCTTTTTACCTTTAATACTGATGGTGTTGTAGATGTTAGCCCCGTACCAGCTAGTAGTAGTACTATTACTAGACTTAAAAGCAATTTAATGTTATTCTATACTGGTATTACAAGAAGTGCTGCTAATATTCTGCAAGAACAATCTTTTAATGATAAAAATCACGAAGTAAGAGAACTAGTTAAGCTTGCTCACGACGCTTATAAATCTATAAGAACAGGTAAGTTAGATGATTTTGGTGATATGCTAGATTATTCGTGGAATATCAAACGATCGCTTGCAAGCGGTATCAGCAGCGGGCAGCTAGATGATTATTACAGCGATATTAAGAAAGCTGGTGCATTAGGCGGTAAAATACTAGGGGCTGGTGGTGGAGGTTACTTTTTATTCTATGTTCCGGATGACATAAGTAAAAAGAAGGTACTAGAAAAGGCCAAGAGAATAGGCCTTAAACATTTTAATTTTAATTTTGAGAATGATGGAAGTAGAGTAGTTTATGCAAATTGATGATAGGCTTCAAAGCTATGCTCAAGACCTAGCCAACGGTCTACGCAGTGTTGATCCTCTTGCTCTAGATAGAGCTGCAACATTACTAATTATTACCATGCTAGCAAAAGGTACTATTTTTGTTTGCGGCAATGGTGGTTCAGCTGCTATAAGCGATCATTTCCTTTGCGACCATAGCAAAGGTATCTATAACGATACTAAATTTTTTCCTAAGATAGTATCACTACCATCCAACATGTCTTTGCTTACCGCGATTGGTAATGATATATCTTATGATAGTGTTTTTAGCTATCAACTCGATATGTTTGCAGACCCTGGTGATGTTCTGGTAGTGATATCATCTAGCGGTAATTCACCAAATATATTAAACGCATTGCGCACGGCCAAAGCTAGTAATATGAAGACTATTGCACTAGTAGGCTTTGACGGTGGTGAAGCTAAAAATCTGGCAGATATAGTTCTTCATGTACCTGTTAATAACTACGGTATCGTTGAAGACGCACATCAAGCAATAATGCACGTAATAGCGCAGCATATTAGAATTACAAACAAAGATAAAGATACTATTAAACTGTAATGATTTTACTTGACCTTAACCAGGTGTGCATTGCTAATTTGATGGCACAGCTTGGTAATTATACAAATGTTAAAGTAGATGAAAATCTACTAAGGCATATGGTTCTCAATACAATTAGATCCTTAAAAAATAAGTTCACAGAAGAATATGGTGAGCTTGTAATCTGTTGTGATGATAAAAAAGTATGGAGAAAAGATGTATTTCCATACTACAAAGCTAATCGTAAGAAGACTAGAGATGAATCAGAACTAGACTGGTCATTTATCTTTAACACTTTATCTGCTATTAAGCAGGAACTCAAGGAATACTTTCCTTATAGAGTTATTCAAGTAAAAGGTGCTGAAGCAGATGACGTAATTGGTACTCTAGTACTAAAACACGGGCATATGCTAAATACTGGTGAGCCGATATTAATTCTCTCAGGTGATAAAGATTTTGTTCAACTTCAAGTATTTGGTAATGTTAGTCAATTTGATCCTATTAGAAAAAAACCAATTAAAAACAACGACCCAGTGAAGTTTACTAAAGAGCTTATTATTAAGGGCGATCGTGGTGATGGTATTCCTAATATTCTATCTCCAGACGATAGCCTAGTAAATAATATTAGACAGAAACCCGTGAGGCTTGAACGCTTTGAGGGTATGAATAATCCGCGTAAGGAACTTACCGGCGACCTCTTAAAAAATTGGATTCGTAACGAACAACTTATTGATCTCACATTTGTACCAGAACATATTCAAGCATGCGTGCATGACGAATATGATAAGGAAAGTAACAAGAATAAAGATAAGCTTTTGGATTTTCTTGTTAGTAAGAAGCTCAAACAACAAATAGAACATATCGGTGAATTTTAATGAAAAAATGTATTGCTGAGATTATTAAGTCGTGTTGTGATCTTAAGACTATAGAAGAAAAAGTAAGATTTCTTCAAAGCAATGATAATCCTATTTTAAGAACTATTCTTAAATGTGTTTTTGATCCTAAAATAATTTTTCTTCTTCCCGAAGGTTCTCCCCCTTACAAGCCTAGTGAATACCTAGATCTAGAAGGCAGACTATATTCTGAGACCAGAAAACTCTATTTGTTTGTTGAGGGTGGAAATCCTAATCTCAGCAAATTTAAACGAGAAATGCTTTTCATCCAACTTATCGAATCGCTAGATAAACGAGATGCAGAACTTTTAATCGCAGTAAAAGATAAAAAGTTGCCTTTTAAAGGCATTACAGAGAAGATAGTTAGAGCAGCATATCCAGACCTACTACCATTAGAGGAGAGCAATGAGCAAGTCGCAAAAAAAGCATAATAATTACGTTTACGAAGATAATGATAGACCTCATCATCAAGTTAAGAAATTTAAAAATGCTAAAGAAAAGAAAAATTATAAAAACCTAGAAAACATTCTTAAGTCAAAGAATATTGACAGACTGCTAACATTGGATGATACTTATTAAATGAAATGGCTATGGAGTAGTAAATTTATTGTTTGGTTTGAATCAAAATTAGTTACTCTTACTAATTACATTTGGCGCAAACGAAGAGAATACGAAAAGAGAAACAAGTAATGCCGTTTTATACTTTTCATGATTCTACTAATGATGAAATAGTAGAACATAAGCTTAGTATTTCTGAATACGATACGTTCGTCAAATTGAACCCCCATCTTATACGATATCATGATATATCTACTATACCAAGTATGGTTAGCGGTGTCGGTGGTATTAAAAATGATTCTGGCTGGAAAGATGTTCTCTCTAAAATCGGAGAGAAACATCCGGACAGTGAGCTCAATAGAAATGTTAATAAAAAGTCTATTAAGCAAGTTAAGACAGAACAGGTCATTAAAAAGCACCTTAATAAAAAATAATGTTCATACACAATCCCCTACCAGTTCAAGAACTTACTAGTGTAGAAAAAGATGGTAAAAGATTTTATCTAGTAGACGGGGAAGAATATCCTTCTGTAACTACTGTTCTTTCTTCTTATAAAAGCAAATCGATTGTAGAATGGAGAGAACGAGTAGGAGCTTCAACTGCAGAAAAGATAACAAGACAGGCTACGACTAGGGGAACAGCAGTTCATCAGCTATGTGAAGATTATGTAAATAACAAAGAGAACTATACTAGCAAAGCTATGCCTGCTAATGTTTCCTTGTTTAAACAAATCAAAGATTTTCTTGACGATAAACTGCAATCAGTATATAATCTAGAAATACCGTTGCATTCAAAGGTACTAAAAGCAGCCGGTAGATGCGACATGCTAGGCCGCATAGATGATAAGATCTGTATTGTTGACTATAAGACGTCTTCTAAGATTAAGAAGGAAGAGTGGATAGAAGGGTACTTTCTACAGACCACCGCCTACTCGATGATGGTCGAAGAGATGTACGATCTTAAGATCGATCGAATCGTAGTTGTTATTGCAGTAGAAGAAGAAAACGCCCCGCAGATTTTTATAAAGTCTCCGGATGAGTATAGATCTGAAACGATTAACTTATTTAAATTATATCATACAAATGGCACGCAAAAAGAAAGTAGAATTTAAGAAAGAAGCTCTCTATAGCAGCGTAGGTAATTCTGCACAAGAGATTTTTAATAAGATTGGTATTAATAATGCTATGTCAAAGACTGTTATGATTCAGACAGCTCGTGCATATATTGATAGTCAGAGCAATCCAGTCCGAGCATGTAACGCTATTCTTCTCAAGCTCGGTGTGCCGGTACAATTTAATGCCGAGATGCGTAAGAGCAGAGTATACGCATTGACCGCTTTAGATGAAGCAACGACTCAAGGAGTAAATTTTGATCCTAAGTCAGTATTGTCCATTGCCGAAAAACGTTTAGAAAAGTTGAATACTATTTTAGGCAAAGATATCAGTGTTCAAGAAGAAAAAGAAGTATCTACGTCTAAGTCATCTATTGCTAGAGAAATCTATGCAAGTATGATCGATAAAAAGACAGGCGATATTGTTCGAGAGATATCAGAAAGGTTAAATATTGAGAAGCAGTCGGCTTATGGATATTACTATAGTGCAAAACGAGCACTAACAGTTTAAGCAAACGGGCTTCAATGCCCGTTCTTCTTTTTAGTTCTAGGAGGTGCCATGGATTACAGAAGAGCATCAGAACTCGAAGAAATGATTCAAAATCAGATCTTCTACGGAATTCCAATCTCAGAAATATCATCAGATATGCTAGATGATATGGATAACGAAGATCTGAGAACGTTCTACATCATAGTTAACATGCTTCACTGGGAAGCCATAGATGATCTCACGAAAAAAGTTGCTTTTATTTCGTGACGAAATTAATATATACATGTCATTAATTAAAGGAGATATGACATGGCACACTTGATTGAGACTATGGCTTACGCTGGCGAAGTACCTTGGCATGGTTTGGGTAAGGAAGTACCTGCTGACCTGTCCCCTGAGCAAATGCTCAAGACTGCAGATCTAGACTGGACCGTTGATAAGGTTCCTACTTTTATTGATCTTAATGGTGTTAAGACTGCAACAGGCCGGCATGCGCTGGTTCGATCGTCCGATAACAGCATTCTCGACGTCGTTACAACCGACTGGAATCCTGTCCAGAACCAAGAAGCTTTTGAGTTCTTTGATGAGTTTGTTCATAGCGGTGATATGGAAATGCATACCGCCGGCTCGTTGAAGAACGGTCAAGTCGTTTGGGCTTTGGCTAAGATCAAGGACGGTTTTGAGCTGTTTGGTGGTGATGAAGTAAAGGGCTATTTGCTCTTTACTAACCCGCATAAGTTCGGTCAATCGATCGATATTCGTTTTACCCCTATCCGAGTTGTTTGTAATAATACCCTTACGCTGGCTCTAGACGCTAAGGCTGCCAACTCTTACAAGATGAATCATCGTCGTACGTTTGATGGTGATGTTGCTAAGGAGATGCTTGGTATTGCTAAGGATAAGCTACAGACCTATAAGGAGATGGCTGCTTTCCTTGGTAGCAAGCGTTATAACGATGATAAGGTAAAGGAATACTTTGCTACTATCTTCCCCGGCCTTACTAAGGAAGAAGGTAAGATGTCTCGTAATGCCGTTCAAGCGCTTGATGTTTTGGAAAAGCAGCCCGGTGCTAAGTTTGCCGAAGGTAGCTGGTGGCAGCCGTTTAACGCAGTTACGTTTATGACTGATCACCTGCTTGGTCGTAGTAACGAGACTCGTATTCAATCGGCCTGGTTTGGTCCTAACAAGTCCCTCAAGATTAAGGCTCTAGAGAAGGCTGTTGAGTTTGCAGAAGCTGCTTAATGTCTAATGAATACGAAAAGATCTTTAACCCACCGGTAGATCTTAACGTAGCTGGTTTGAATCGTAATTCACTCCCCTACCCTACCGAGGTGGGGAGTGCTTACTTTCCCCCAGTAAAAGTTGAAGATATTAAATCTTATTACTTAAGTCAATCTGTAAACCGGTATAATGAGAAAGTAGCTTTTTTACAAAAGCAAGCTGATATTATTAGAGAGGAATATGATAAGATAAGAGCAAGTATGGAGCTTGCCTTTCTTATTGATCAGGCCAGATATGCCTTTAAACCTGTTCCAGGTAATATTTACTTTCTACAGAAAGACTATGCTGGAAGATTAGTTTTGAATTTAGTTCATATTACATATAATGAGTTTATACATAAAGTTCAATATAGAGCAGATGGAGAATGGGTGGTAGCGGAGTAATGTTTATCGTTACCACTACTTAATGCTAATATACCAGTATTTTTTATTGACTGGGTATAAAATATTAAAGTAGGATATCCCTACTATTGTTATTAAGGAGACTAATATGTGGACTAAGCCAACTGCTCAAGACAAGCGTTTCGGGTTTGAAGTCACGATGTACATTGCATCGCGTTAATAAGTAGTATATAATATGCCCGGGGCCTCTGCGAAAGTACGCCTCGGCTATCATTAAAGGGCCTGAAGGCTCTTTTTTTATATAAATATGAGGTACTGCTAACTCTATAATATCATGCCTAGTAAAAATTCAAACCTCTCCCAACTGCTCTCTAACAATGCCAATGTATCTTTTAATGGTGCAATACTAGTATCTGGAACACCAGTTATTAATAGTAGCGGATATTTTGTCGGGCCTGGCGCTTCTAAGGGTGACAAGGGAACTTCAGGCACTAGTGGAACAAAAGGCCAAAAAGGGGATAAAGGTCAAAAGGGGAGTCAACTATCTAGCGCTGCTTATTATAGCAGCAATGATACAGTTGTCTTTACTAACAGCGATACTACTTCTTTTTATACCAGCGGACTAAAAGGCGATAAGGGAACTGCTGGTGCAAAGGGTGATACTGGTAGTAAAGGCGAGGTAGGAGACAAAGGCACAACCGGGGACACTGGTGACAAAGGCGATAAAGGTGATACCGGTAGCAAAGGCGATAAGGGTGAAATAGGAGATAAAGGTTCTAAGGGCGAACAAGTATACACAGTTACATATACAGACGCTAATAGTACTCTTGCTTTTGGTAGCAGTGATGGTTCTTTTTTTTATGCAAGCGGCATAAAGGGTCAGAAAGGAGACTTCCTTAAGGGAGATAAGGGAGATAAAGGCGATAACCCATTAGGTACCATAACTGGTATAGTAAAAGCAGTATCTGGTGTTGCAAGCGCTTCCATAGCAGGCACTGATTATGTCGCACCTAACACAGTATCAACTTTTACAGCTCTGCAAACATTTAGTGGTAATTCTAGTAGCCTTGCAGGGTTAATATATAATCTAGGCGAGGGAATTACTGTATCTGCTACCGCAGCTACCGGTACTATCAATTATGACGTAACCACGCAGAGTATAGTTTATTATACAACTAATGCATCTGCTAACTGGACCGTTAATTTTAGAGGGTCTCTTACTTCATCTCTTAATTCTATTATGTCTGTGGGGCAATCAATAACAGTAGCGTTTCTAGTTACACAGGGAGCTACACCTTACTACAACAACGTAGTTCAGGTAGACGGCACAACAGTTACCCCAAAATATCAAGGGGGCACTGCCTGGTCTGCAGGAAATGCTTCTAGTATCGATTCTTATTCATATACCATAGTAAAAACTGCTCCTACTACCTTTACTGTATTTGTTAGCCAAACTAGGTTTGCATAATGCCACCTTTAATAGGTACATTTGGATCAGGTTCAGCAAGAGGGTTAGGTTCTAGAACTGCACAGGCTTTTACTAGAGCATTTACTATCTCACCTGCCGTATCAGGTAAAACTATCTGGTCATTAGATGCAGATGGCCCACTAAACTTAGGTACCGGTGGTACATGGGTTATAACACCGACCTCCAATTTCGTCGCGAATACAAAAATATGGGGCGCCGGCGGAGGCGGTTGCGCTGGTGTCGGTGCTGGAGGTGGCGCCGCCGTCGGGGTAATTTCCTTTATTAAAAGTCAATCATACGATTTAATAGTAGGTACTGGGGGGGATGGATATCCTGGGGGTAGAGGAGCGTCGGCAGGTGGCGCCGGATCAGGAATACAAATTACTTCTGGTGCAGTACCAATTCTAGTAGCAGGCGGTGGAGGCGGCAGTTCTAACGCGCCAGGTACAGGTAGATTTGGAGGCCCAGGCGGTGGCACTACAGGCGCAGATCCAGAAAACGTCGGCGCCGGGGGATACCCAGGTACGCAGTCCGGTCCAGGGGCAGGAGGTAATGGTGGTAGACGCGTCGGCAATTCAGGATCTGGTCGAAATGGTGGGGGAGGAGCTACAGGCTCTGTAGCAGCTGCCGGTGGTGTTGGTTTCGGCAATGGAGGTGTTGGAACTTACAACGGAGGAGATCAAGGATCTGGTGGTGGAGGAGGTGGGTATTTTGGGGGCGGTGAAGGTGGCGGTGATGCAGGAGGATATGGTGGTGGCGGAGGATCGGGTTACTTTAATCCTTCCTATGTAACTAGCGCTACTTTATACCAAGGAAACCAGCAACTACCAGGGAATTCCAGTGATAGTATTAATAATGGTTCTGGCACTGGCGGCGCGGTCAACGGTAAAGGAACAGCAGGTAAAATTTATTTATTATGAATGCAAAATGCTCTTATATTTTTCCTACCCCTATTCTGCAAAGGGACTCGGAAGACCTATTAAACAAACAATTGATTACTAATGTTTTAGACTTAATACAAAAACATGGTAGTAATCCGTTTTATAGCCCATGTATCAGTACTATTAAAAATTTAAAAAATGTTCTTTTACTACCAGAACTTATCGAAATACAGTCATTTATAGTTGAGTGTATATCAACATACTGCGAATTTGCAAAGATAGAAAAAAACGGTCTATATATTAGTGATTCCTGGCTTAATCTCTATAATGAGCACGGCTACCAAGATCTACATACTCATGAGGATAGTGTTTTATCAGGAGTTTTTTATTTAGAAGCCAATAATAAAAGTGATTTAGTTTTTCAAGCACCCTGGCACTTTTTTCAACCAACTTATGCTAAATTTACTGAAACAGATTTAAATAATTGTCATAATTTAGAATATCAGTCAGTTGCCGGTAGATGTTATATTTTTCCTAGCCATTTAATGCATAGAACATTGCCTACAAAAGATAGAAGAATTAGTTTAAGTTTTAACGTTAGACATGATAGATAAAAATAAAAAGAAAATATCATGAGTAAAAATTACGACTTATCTAAATTAGTAACAAATAATGCTAGTGTAACGCTTATGTAAATAACTTTACCGTGGCTAATTCTAATAGCAGGAACTTAGTTGACTATTATTCTTACTACTACTATAATGTTCTTGTGGAGGAAAAATGATAGTATGTAGTTGTAGAGGAATATCTACAAAACAATATACAACAGAAGAAGCACTTAAAGAAAGAATCATGCAGAATGATTTTAAGTGCGGAATCTGTCAGACTAAATATATTATAGAAGAACAGCTAGATAATAGTGATCAAGCTGTAAACAATATTGCTGTATGAAGTAAAAGGAAAAGGGTTCTGGACGCGAGTTCGATTCTCGCCATCTCCACCATAAGCGTATTGCCTGGTATGAGTGCCTATAGGCTTAATCAGAGTCCAATAAGCAGTACGCTTATGATGGGGATGTCAAGGTTTCGACAGGGCAATGAGTACAGATATGGACAGCACGTCAGGCGATCGACGTAAATGAAGCAAAACTAGTAAACGCAAACGACAGCGATTACAACATGGCTCTTGCTGCCTAAACAGTAAGATACGGAGTTTAGAGGCTGTACTTGGCAACAGAAACAGCCTCATCTTTAAAGGAGAAAGATATGATTGATTCGTTTATTTGGGTTCTAGTAGGTGCTTTTATTGGATGGCACGTGCCGCAACCTTCATGGGCTGTTGCTATCAAGAACAAGGTTATGGAGATGATTAAGAAATGACCGTTCAGCTTTCAAAGAACTTTACGCTTACAGAATTCACTAAGAGTCAAGCCGGTGCACGTCTAGGGATTGATAATACCCCACAAGGCGAGCATCTCGAGAACCTAAAGAATTTAGTGACTAAGATTATTCAGCCTCTTCGAGAGCAGCTAGGTAAGCCTATCACTATTAACTCTGGATATCGTGGTCCTGAAGTTAACAAGGCTGTGGGTGGTGCGGCTACAAGTCAGCATTGTTTTGGAGAGGCTGCTGATATTGAATGTCCTGGTATGGCTAATGCTGACCTTGCACATTATATCCAAAAGCATTTTGATTTTGATCAGTTGATTCTAGAATTTTATAAGCCAGGCGTTCCGGATTCAGGTTGGGTGCATGTTAGTTTGAAACGTCAAGGCGCTCAACGCAAGCAATGTCTTACCGCCGTGTCTGAAAATGGCAAGACGGTTTATAAGCCAGGGTTTCTATCTTAATTGTTTAAGCTAAACAATATAGAGGTGCACAGAAACCCAACGTGCGCGCAGACAGTCAACTCCAAGCATTTTAGTTCGGAATCACTCAAGTATTTCGACAAAGATGGTTTTGAGCTTACCCCTCTAGAACAGCATTATTATAATGCATCCGGGTATCAGAACAAAATTGGATCTGGCTGTCTGTATAATACCTGTTGGCAAGAACCCTGGTTTACTCTAGAAGACAGTAATGATTTTATCATAGATCATTCAATGATTTTACATCGTTGCGACTTTACGGGCGATGCAGCTATTCAACTTTACGAATATAACAAGAAGCTACCTCAGCTTAATTATCTTATAAATTGTAAGAAGAAGTGGGGACTAGACTTCAGCCTTGATTATATTGATGTAGATTCGAACAAAATATATGAAATAATTCATATTGAGCAAGACTCTAACAACTACGAACAATTCTTAGAACTTAAAGACAAGTTTGAGAATTTTGTTCTCTCTACGGACTGGAATAAAGCGGCCAAAGTTCTCCTAAAGCAAAAAGAGAAGTGGCTTAATCTTAACGGAATGGCACAAAACGACTGGAAAGCAAAGTTCTTTGGCTATTCACAAGCTGAATCAATAATTAAAACGATCTAGCTTGATATTATTTCAGTAGTAACACATAATACAACTAAGGAGATAGAAATGGGTAATATCCAGTCTATTGCTAGGTTTAGTATTAGCATTTTGTTTATAAGCTTAGTTATTTTTACCAGTATACATTTTGCAAACCAGGCGTATGATAAGCAGTATAAGAAGTATGCTGAGTTTAACGAAAGTATCAATTATAGAACTGCGGTTGAAGCCGAACGGCAGTTAGAATGCTTAAGTAAGAATATTTACTTTGAAGCAGCAACCGAACCGTTCGAAGGAAAGGTTGCAGTAGCACAAGTTACTCTTAATAGGGTTAATAGTGGCAATTTTCCAGGCGATGTATGCAGAGTAGTTTATCAAAAGAATATTTTCTACGATAAGGTAATCTGTCAATTCTCTTGGTATTGTGAAAGAAAGTCATTTATTGCACCTATTCATTCAGAGCACTACAAAGAAAGCGAGCGTGTTGCACGTAAGGTTCTTCTAGAAGGGTTTAAGTTGGATAGCGTAAGGCATGCAATGTATTATCATGCTGATTACGTTCACCCTAAGTGGAAGAAAGAACAAGTAGCAAAGATTGGTCATCATATTTTTTATAGGTAAACAAAATGTTTAAGATTGAAATGTTTGATAAATTAGCACAAAATACTATTAAGTTCATCCAGCAATTTACGTCTGAGTCTTTTAATCTAGTAACCATTGTATTGCTGCATATTGCAACATTTCCCACTCTTATGGCTGCTATCACATCTATTACTGATAGAATGCCTACAGTAGAAATCTTTTTGTTCTTGTTTGCAGGACTATTCGTCATGCTACTGAAGTCCATTGCTGCCAAGGAAGTGTTTAGTGTTGTTATTAATTCCTTCGGCTTCTTTGTACAAGTAGTATTGCTTTGCTTGGTAGTGTTTAAATGATAGTTAATACAGAACACACCGCGATTAGATCACCTACCGAGTTTTTCTTAGCAGTTGATAAATTATCATCAGATAAGAGAATTAATTACTTGGATGCAGTAATATTGTATTGTGAAGAAAATAGCATTGAGATTGAAACTGCTGCAACTTTAATTAAAGGTAGTTCTAAGTTTAAAGCAAGAATTCAAGATGATGCAGAAGAGCTAAACTTTTTACCCAAATCGAGGAAGTTACCTATATGACACAACTACCATCTCACCTAGGCGGTCATGAGAATGAAACTCACATCGACCGTGGCGCCTTGCGCTATCTTATTGATAATCTCGAAATTAAGTCTGTAGTAGATATTGGATGCGGCCCGGGTGGCATGATTCAATGCTGCTTGAATGAAGGCATTGAGGATGTTATTGGTCTTGATGGAGACTTTACTATCGAACGTCCAGATCAGATTGCTCTTAGAACAGCTATTCATGATTTTACTACTGGCCCCTATCAGCTGGATAAGATCTATGATTTAGCCTGGTCCGTAGAGTTTGTAGAGCATGTAGAAGAAAAGTACATGCAAAACTTTATCGACGTTTTTAAGCAATGCAAATATGTTCTTATGACCCATGCTTTCCCAGGCCAACCAGGACACCATCACGTTAATTGCCAGCATGCAGAGTATTGGCTTAACGTTATGGAAAAGAATGGTTTTGAACCCAGACCGTTTACCTTGCAAAATGTACGAGCTGCATCTACAATGAAAGAACGTTATGTACGGCAACAGAGCTTATTCTTTAAGAATGGACGCATTTGAGGCTTATAAGGTATACATTGCTTTAAAGAGCCATTTCACTACCAAATATTATGACTATTTCAAATATAATGGAAGAACAAGAGCATCAAGATCAACGTTTGAAAAACGAGCCGACAAGTACTATTTCCACAAGCTATCTAAGCGCAAGGATATTGTTGACTTCCTCGTATCCAACTTTGTATACAACGGAGACGACTGGGTCGGAAACCTCGTACAAAACAACGAATCTGAAAAATGCTACAGAACACTTTTACGAACCAGAGAATCACTATCCTATATTTTCAGCGAAGATCTTGACAAGCTAAAAGAAGATTTTGATAGTAATTTTACAGTAGAAGATGGGCAGCATCCTTACTTACTTAAGCTATATTTACGTAAGGATATCTGTATTGAGACTTTAATTATTCTCGACGATCTAGTAGGTTGCTTTAAGAAGTGGAATAAGAAGATTGACGAGAATGTATTATGGCCTCAGCTGTACTTAAAGTGCCGCAAATATAAGCAGTTCTTTGAGTATGATAGAAGTAAACTAAAACAAGTAGTACTTAATAAATTTTCAAACTAATACATCGCGATACATCGCTTAGGAGAAATACATGACAGTAGATTTTAGTCAACTCAAGAAGTCCCGTCAGAATCAATTTGATAAGCTTACCAGTGAGCTAAACAAGCTCAGTGAAACTCAGCAAGGTGGTCGCTCTGACGATGACCGGTTCTGGAAGCCAGAGGTTGACAAGGCCGGTAACGGGTATGCAGTTATTCGCTTCTTGCCTGCACCAGTAAATGAAGACGTACCGTTTGTACGCATTTGGGATCATGGATTCCAAGGCCCTGGCGGCTGGTATATTGAGAAGTCGCTTACTACTCTAGGTAAGCCAGATCCTGTCTCCGAATATAATACACAACTATGGAATTCTGGAGTAGAAGCTAATAAGGATCTAGTACGCAAGCAAAAACGTCGCCTTAGCTTTATCTCGAACATCTACGTTGTTAAGGATCCTTCTCATCCTGAAAACGAAGGCAAGGTCTTCCTTTACAAGTATGGTAAGAAGATTTTCGATAAGCTTAACGAAGCCATGAATCCTCAGTTTGAAGATGAAAAGCCTATCAACCCGTTTGATCTATGGGAAGGCGCTAATTTCAAGCTTAAGATTCGTGATGTAGAAGGCTATCGCAATTATGATAAGTCAGAGTTTGAGTCAGCTAATCCACTTCTTGGTGATGACGCAGCGCTTGAGCGTGTCTGGAAGCAAGAGCATTCGTTGAACGCCTTCCTTGAAGCTTCTAACTTTAAGTCGTATGATGAACTTAAGGCTAAGCTTAACAAGGTGCTAGGTCTTGATGGTTCGGCTGCTAGTCGAGCCACTGCAGAGACTGCTTCTGCACCGTGGGATAATGTTGAAACTGTTCAAGCACCTGCTATTAAGAGCAAGGCTGAACCTGTGCTAGAAGATGATGACGATAGCATGGATTTCTTCAAGCGTCTAGCAGAAGAGGACTAATAGTAAGATGCGTGACGCGTACCGTACCCTAGAGAGCCCCTGTTTGCTATGGGCGAAGGTATAACGTCAGCATCTTTTGCACCACTCTTGCCGATTTTTTGAGTTGTATCTTTAGTATTGTTGTTAATGATTGGGGCCGCTGCTTTTGTACTAGCAGCGGCTTCATTCTGTTCAGACATAGAGGCAACATCTTCACCTCTGCCTCTGCTCTTTTCTAGAGCTGCTTTTTCTTTAGGAGTTTTAAATTTAGCCCAGTCAAAGCCACCAGACTCTGTGACGTCACTAACAGTGACCTGGTTGCTAGTAACCATAGCTCTCTGCTCCTGCTTACCAGAAGCAGTCATTTCATTTTTACCAGGAATCATAGCTACTTGTTCCTGCTCAGCGGAGTTAGCCGCCTCTTCTTCACCGGGAATCATAGCGATCGGTTCATTAAGTGGTGTAGATAGAATACTACCTTTTTTCTCTTGCTGCGGACCTGCACCCTGTCTTATCATAGAAACAATTTCGGGGCCTCGTCGACCTACTTGACCATACCATTTACTACTCTCTAAACTACTTGCAGCACCTTCTACGTTACCTGCTTCTAATTGTTTAGTAAAGTTAGGCCACTTTTTATACCAGGCAGGGCCCATATTAAACGTAAGGTCAATAAGCGCGCCTTTACCTGTTTCATTAAGCTTATCATATCCGGGTATCTTTTCTGCAGCTTTTTGATGGTGCTCGAAGTCTTTATCAAAAATATTATTGACTTCATCGATACTAAATTCTCTATTATATTCTGGCGGTAGAGTCTTACCATCACCTATTAAATGTCCAACACCTACTGTCCATAGGCCTAGAGAGTCTTTGTAAGGTCTAGTTCTAACCCCTTCATGCTTCTTAATCATATCTTTGACGGCTTTAAAGCCGCCACCGGTAGAGGATTTAAAGCCTATAGACGCACCAGGTGTTATGCCAGTGCCACTTCCTGCTACACTTTCTAAAGATGAACTAGTAGAAGGTCTTCCAGTTTGCATTGATGGCTGTGTACCACCCATACCAGACTCTTTAGACGACACAGGGGAAGCCTTCTCTACCGGAGTAGCCCCTGGTGCCTGTGTAGTAGCCCCTTCCATGGAACTAGAAGAAGAAGTGCTAGTTGAAGTCTCTTGCGACGGTTTAACTTCCTGTGTCTTTTCTCCTCCAGTAACTTCTTTTTCTACTCCTTTTTCATCTACTTCTTTTTCTTCAGTAACCTTCTCATCTTCTTCCTTTTCTTCCTTTTCTTCTTTATCAGATTCATCTTTTACTAGAGCTTGACCTAGCTTAACAGCACCGTAACCTACAGCGGCAGCCACTGCAAGCTTACCGCCTTTGCCCATTCTACCTACACTCTTTATAAGCTTAACGGTAGTAGTAACGGCATCTAAAACACTCTTAAGTAGTTTTGCTCCAAAAAAGGTAGCTAATCCTACACCAACTACTTTTAGAGCAGTAGATAATCCGCTAAAGCCATTATCCTTATCGCCCGTTACCTCTGTGATACCCTCAGTAAAACCTTTAAGAATAGCTTTAATTCTTTTCTTAGTATCTTCTGGTAGTAATGTATATAAAGCACCTGCTAATGCAGCAGCAACTACTGGATTAGTAAATAGCGACTTAAGTATACCAAAGAAGCCAGGGCCTTCTTCTTTTACTGCAACCTTCTCTTTTTTATCTACTGTAGCCGGCTTAGCTTCCATAGCAGCCTCTTCCTTATCATATGCACTTTTTGACTCATACGATAAAAGATTAAGGAGTGATGTATGCATGTCTTTTACAACATTGTTTAATACGGATAATGACGAATTAACTTCACTCAGGTTGTCATTTATTTTTTCAACGTCTAGCGCAGCTAGCTTGTTATCTTCGGGCTGAGTAGTACCTAAGGTACTTTTCTGAACAATTGATTTCTTTAAAAGAGCTGGAATTTCTTTCATTTAAAATCCTACGCTATCTGAAAAAACAGAAGGTGTTGAAAAGTTTTTAGGAGTTTCAGCAGGCATCATAGTTTTGTTAGTAGTATTATTCACAATAATAGGCGGTGACTGTCTATTATTTTGTTTTTTAGCAATAACGACCTGCTCTGAATTAATTTGAGTTTGCTGACCGGTGCGCGCCACTGGCTCCATTACAGCTGGAGCAGTACTAGAAGGCTCTGCTGTTTGTTCTGAAGTCTTGTTAGTAGCGCTTGTAGTAGGTGCAGAGGCTTGAGTACCGGCAGTAGCGGTTTGCTGCGAAGTACTAGCTTCAGGTTGCTCTGATACTGCTTTTTTACTAGCAGGAGGTTGAGAAGCAGATACTGGTGGTTTGCTTACCTCTTCTGTAGTAGAAGTTTGCTGCGAAGTACTAGCTTTTAGTTGTTCTGATGTATTTTTAATTGAGTTTATAGAGGGCGCAGAAGCTTGAGTGCTAGCAGCAGAAGTTTGTTGTTGTGTGTTTGTTTCAGGTTGCTCTGATACTGCTTTTTTACTAGCAGAAGGTTGAGAAGCAGATACTGGTGGTTTGCTTACCCCTTCTGCAGCATTGTCTTCCTTTTCTTCTTTAGGCTTACCTATAATGTCTTTTGCTTTATTAGCTAGCCAAGATGATATAATTTTCTTTTCTAAAAGAAAATCAATACCTTTAATAAGAACTCTTTTTACAGTGTTAAGATCGAAGAACCCTAATGTAACAGACTTAATAAAATTATCTGCAAAGAGCTTTCCTACTCTTTCTACACCACTCTCACCTTTCTCAGGATCTGTAGTAAAGTAGTCGACTAAAGTATTGATGCCAGCATCTACTGCCGCACCTAAAAGATAACCTATACCGGTAACTGCGAGGCCAGTCTTAATTGCTCTTACTACTTTAAGTACACTCTTAAGACCACCAAACACCATCTGCTTAAACTTCATAGCTAGTGTCTTAAAATTAGTAAGCTCTTTAACCTTATTAAAAGTTTTAGTACTGTATTCTTTTAATAAATTAACTTTATTTTTAATTACATTAATATTCTTTTTTAAGACTCTGGTAAGCTCTATCTTTTTGTTATACTTTATATTCTTCTTTTCTAATCTTCTCTTAAGCTTATCATTTCTATTTTTTAATTTTTCTTTTTGCTTCTTTAAGTTTTCTTTCTCACCATCTATTTCTGGAACAGCAGATTTTTTAAGATCTGTTTCTGGAGTAACTGGTTTATTTTGATTGGCTTGAGATAGAATGCCAGTTACCTCAGCCAATCTCTTTATACTCATAAAAGCATCATAAACACCCTTAAGTATCTTAAATCCAAAATATACTTTTAAGATATCAAATAAGTGTTTAGTAATAAACTTAAGAGTCTTTAATACAGGCTCAGGCAATCCTAAATTTTCTATAATACCATCAAAAAACCCAGTTACTATTGCTCTAATTTTATCATTAAAAAGCAGTGCAAATAGGGCTGTAAATTTAAGTATATCAAATCCTGCTTTCTTTAACTCAGGTTTAGAGAGGTTAGAAGCTTGAGGACCATTTACTTTTACAGCTGTTGCTTTTGTTGCCTGCTCACTCTTTTTAGAAAGCAAAAACTTATCTAAATCAGCTACTACTAACTGAGAACTGTCAACTAGCTCAGAGCTAACTGTCTTAGTCTTTTCAGAGGTATCAGTTAGTTTAGTAAGAGACGCTATAAATTTCTCTAAAGGAAATTTTCTAGTAAATCGACCAGTCTTAGTGCTTCTGAACGATGCAGAATTAAGATCTAGCTTCTCGTCTAGATTTGGCTTAAACGGTAAAGATGACATTTAAGTGTTTAATCTTTTCTTTTCTTTTTCTAAGTAATCTAATAACATATCTACATAAAGATCTCTCTCAAATGGTATCATTTCTTCTATTTCTGCTATCGACCATTTATGGTGCTGAGTCAAACTAAAATTAAGTACGTAATAATTAGTGATGCTACTATGACTCAGCCCAACGTAAAAAAATCATTTAATGAAGTAAGAGGTATTACCTTTTCCTTGCCTAAGCTATTCGTATATTTCACCTCATAGTAAAGCTTCGGCATAGTAGTAAGGAACTCTTGAATCTTCTCAAATGTCTTTAGATCTAGATCAGATACAAACTCTAATACTTCATCGAAGCTATAATCAGAGGTTTTATAGACACCGTTTTCGTCGTAGATGCTTTCTACACAGTTTGCTATTACATTAAATACAGCTTCTGATTGTTCAGCATCGTCCATAGACAAAAGGGAAGTATCGACTGTAGGATATCTTAATATCATACCAGTGGTGCTATTAATTTCTACTTTGTTAGTATGGCCTTCGGTAGTCTTAATTTCTACTTCATCAAGATCTACTTGCACCTTGTACTTCTTATTGTCTTCTAAATCGCGATATGTTAATTCAATAACAGTACCTATTGACTTGCCTCTCAACTTTAAAAAGAAATATTCTAAATCAAAAGAGGCAAAATTATCAATATCCACATTTTCTGTGACAATACAGTTATTAATAACTTGCTTAATAGAATTAACAATTTCAGCTGTATCTTTACCAGACTGAGCCATAAGAAGAAGCTTTTCTTCTTTTACTAAGAAAGGGCGGTATTTAATTACTTTGCTATTTGATGGTAAAGTCAATTCATAAATTGGTACTGATAACTTAGGTAAAGCCATAATAATCTCCTAGAATAAACCTCTAAGACCGCCTGTAGCTATCTTAGCATTGTTCACAACGTTAATAATATCTGCAACCCCGGTAGGCTTTCTTAATGAAGCAAGCGTCTGAACCGCGGTGCCAACCTGTATAAGTTTTTGTAAATTGGAAATACTTGCACCTTGATTTTGCAAAGCTGAATTAATATTAATTCTATCTAGAGTCCAGTTAAAGAAGGTAAATGTAACTGGTATTCTCATAAAGCTATCATTTTCAGCCCAGCTAAGTTGGATATCCCCTAAAAAGATAGGATATGCATCATGTAATCTACAAATGATAATTTCTTGGTCTACATCATTAATACAAGTTATAAAGACATCTACTGCATAGTCTTCCTTGTATTCTACTTCATATGCACCTAAACCATTATATCCGGACACTGTAGTATTGTTAGGTAAGGTATCATACTTTATAATACCGTTTAACCAGGTATAAAAATGGTTATATACTTTGCCAGTATTATCTCCTATAAAGGAAAACGACTGGTCAGTAAATATAGGAGCATATGGCTTCTTTTCTGTAGGCCCTACTCCATATCTTCTTATTTCAGATGTAGCAAGAGACACTCCAGGAAGTGAAGTTGACTCGCACAACAAAGCTACAGTAGAATCAGTAATGATAGGAGAGTTGCCTGATGACGCACCTCTCATCATCTTAGGTACAGGTATACTAACATAGAATAGATTAGTTCTTGCTACTCCACCTAATCTATTAATAAGTGACCTAAAAGTTTCTACATTTCTAAGACTGTTATTATTTTGTGGTCTTCCATTTACAAAAGTATTTAAAGACTGTCTTAGAGATGGAGGTAGAAAATCTTGCAAAGCATTAGCTGTGCCTATTACATCTCTACCTTTTGAAATAGATTTACCGATTAAATCTGAAATAGCCATTACCTGTTTTCTCTTATTGTTTGTTTGCTATCTTTGTATACTGTGTTTACCGATGCACCAACAAACTTCTGTAAAGGTAAGAAAACTGCAATATCCCACTCGGCTGGTTCAATATATACAAATCTGGTCTTAACTTGTTTATTTAGATAGTGCTTTATACAAGGTTTGAAGTATCTAAACTTTGAAGCACTAGATAGAATTTTGTAAGACATTCTGATTCTAGTGCTTTCATCCATTTTATCATTATTAACTAGTGGATACAAGTTATCTAATAGAACAGCTCTATATTGCAGAGGGAGATAATGGAAGTTAAGACCCAGAAAACCATCCGGGGTCTTTTCAAAAGGAAAGACTAGAGGATATATGTCATAGTATGGTAATGTATCTTTAGTTTTAGGATCATAGCCAAAAAGATAACATCTACCTGGTAAAACTTTAGTTCGATATCGATCTCTAGAGGAATTAATTACTCTTTGAGTATTTTGACTTCTTGTTCTAGACGCTGCATCTCTTAGCCAATTTCTAGCTGTTTCAGCCTTTTCGTCTAATTTGCCTCTAGTAGCAGCATCTTGCAGTATTTTATTAAAAACGCTTGTCATTTTATTCCTAGTTCGTCCTCTGTAAGAACTTTAAACTGCCATTTTCTATCTTCACAGTATTCCATTGCTGCTTTCCATTTTGCACTATTAATGCCGTATGTAACTACTTCTCTTACATACCTTCTGGTAGGCTTTGCTTGTACTTTGGGCTCTATAGATTGCTTTTTAGGTTTTATTTCTACTACCACTGTTTCCGTAACGCCTTGCTTATTCAATTGCTTTACTAAAAAATCAGGATAGTATTTGTGAATTTTACCATCAATAGGGGAACGATAGGGGATACTAAACTCTTCACTTGCCCACTGAAGCACGTTCTTGTGCTCATCTAAATATCTCATAAACTTAAGCTCCCATAGGCTTCTATAAATAATATTAGAAGGGTCGCCTAAGTACTTATTAGGATTCTTTGGTTTAAAATAACCTTTATAGCTCATCTATTTATGGCCTTCGACTACAATAATTTTTCTAATAAAACATCCATTGCCAGTCAATCTTCCGTTTCTTATAACGGAGATGGCGGCAAGACGACATACTTTGGCCCTTCTAGTACCGGAGCTTCAACCGGGCTTTCTAATGTATTTAATAATTTAGCTTCAAAGTTAGGGCTGTCTGGATTCTCCTCTTCAGGGTCTGTAAGTGGTGCTTTTAGTAGCTACGGCTCTGGTATAGTACCTCAACTTAAAGATAATCTAGGTGTGGCTTCTCCTATTAATTCCGACACACCAGAAAATTCTCCTAGCAAAACTAAATCGCCAGGAAGTCTACAATATCCTAAAGATGTAGGTAAATACTTTATTACCTTTACCTTTAAAGATCGCTTCCAATCATCACCTATTGCACCTAGAAGATTAGTGCCTAGTGTAACTATAACATTACCTATACCTGCTAATCTTCAAGAATCATTTAACATGTCGTACTCAGACAAGCAGCTAGGCATGCTAGGGGTACTAGAAGAAGCCGGTTTAATGAATCAAGAGACTCTTAATAAGCTGTTTAACGGTTCAGCAGATCAAGCAGGCGCGGCAGCAAAGGATATTGGTAAAAAAGTGGCCGGTATAGCTACTGCAAGTGGTGGTGCAACTGCAGGATTATATGCAGTAAGACAAGCTGCTAGTACCCTAGGTTTAGAATCTGCAGGTGCTGCAATAGATAGAGTTACAGGAACGGTATTAAACCCATATCAAGAATTGCAGTTCGAAGGTGTATCTTTAAGAGAACATTCGTTTAGTTATACTTTCTCTCCTAATTCAAGAGCAGAAGCTGATTCACTTAAGAAAATTATTCGTACATTTAAAGAGAGAATGCATCCAGAATTGAACGGTCTTCTTTTACAATTTCCAGACCAATGCAGTATAAAGCTATCATCTCCCTTTATCGATGAAGACTATTATTTTGTGCAGGACTGCTATTTAAAAGGCATGACAGTAAATTATGCGCCATCTGGTACTCCAGCATTTACTAAAAACGGTGAGCATCCAGCAGAAATATCAATTTCATTACAGTTTGGCGAAATCAAGCCATTGTCAAGAAATACCTTTACGAAACTAGGTAATAGAGGCGCACAAGGTATTATTAAAGCAGGTAATGATTTTATTAACAATGTCAATAAGCCGTCTAATAACTAATGAATAATCTTTTTGAAAAATTTCCAGTTATTAATTATGCCAACAACATAGGCATTAATCTTTTAACAAAGTTAAAATTTTCTGAGTCTTCTTTTAATAATTCGTCTTTATTTTATCCGTATACTATTAAAGAAGGTGAGAAGCCCGATCATGTAGCATTAAACTACTATGGTGATGCCAGATATGTCTGGGTTGTTTATATGTGTAATAAGACTGTAGATCCATATTATGAATGGCCTCTAGATTCTTCTACCTTCGAACAATACATTGTTAAAAAATATGGCAGCGTTGCCAACGCAATTAATAAAACAGCATTTTATAGAGTATCATATCAAGATGACGATAGAATGCTAGCGACATCACAATTCGAAGACGAAGGTTTGTATCCCTCTGCAGTTAAGAAGTACTGGAGACCTGAAGTAAACGAACAAGGCACAACTATGTTCTATGTTCGTAAAGAATTAAATTGGGCGGTAGAAACTAACAAAGTAATATCGATGGACACCGACAATACTATTAGTTTCAGTGTGGGCGAGATTATTAAACAATCAAACACACAAGGCATTTCAGCTACAGGTAGTATTAAAAATATTGTAAGCAACACAGTCTTTATAAACCATATAGAAGGTCAATTTTTTAACACTAATAATACTATTAGTGTTATTACCGGTCAAGAGTCCGGTGCTACGGCAAATGTGCAAAGTATAACTTACGTTGCTAATACTATCAGCAACCTAGAAGCAGTATACTGGGAGCCAGTTAGCTTCTATACCTATGAAGATGAGTTAAATTCTAGTAGAAAATTTATTAAGCTTATTGATAAAGCTTATATCGACAATATCGAAAAAGAAATATCTGATCTAGTATCATGACTCTTTCATTTAAAGAAAATGGTGATGTAAAGATCTATGATATTAAAATCACCAATAGCAATGGATCAGATACTAAGGATATAAGAGGCCAAGTAAAGCAAGTATCTATATACGAAGACTTGGAAGAGCCTACTTTATTTTGTGACATTTTAATTGACGATCAAATTGACCTAGTTACTAAGCTTCCTATTTTAGGGGAAGAGACTGTTAGTATATCTTTTAAGTCACCATTCAGAGATGATATAATAACTTATAAACTAAGAGTTTTTAACATAAGCAGCGAAGCGGTAATAGAAAGCAATCTAGGTAAAGTTTATAAGCTTCAATGTGTGTCGTCTGATCACTTCAATGGCACTACAAAAAACGTTCAACGATATTATGAAGATACTATTGACAATATAGTCAAAGATATTCTTACAAATATTATAAAGACAGATAAAAAGCTTTTTATTGAGCAGACCAAAGGTATTATTAAATGGACTATGCCCAGATGCAAAGCTTTCGAAGCTATAGATTTGTTAAGGCAAAGAGCAATCTCCGCTAGTGCTAAAACCGGTGGTGTATTTGTGTTCTATGAAGATCAGTTAGGTTATCATTTTGTATCGTTGGAGACCCTTTTAGAAAAGGGCAAATCTACTATAGGAAGCAGAGTATTTACTTATTCTCCTGCTACCAAGGAAGACCCTCAAAGAGAAGCACACAACTTTAGAAACTTAATAAACTTTGAGCATCTTAAAAAGACGGATACCGCAGGTAAGTTATCTGGCGGGGTGTTTAACAATATTACTAAGTCGTATGATATACTGACTAAAGGTTTTGAGGAAGTTAAATTCAAGCTTACAGAACAAGCTGGTAAGATAGAAACTGGTCAAAATAAAAAAACTACACTACCAAACAGCGCAAGTTTTATAAACGATCAGTCATCCAATGATGCATATAAGTTCTTTGCTCCTAAAGACTCCAGTAAAAATCCAGACTTTATTGCTGACTATCTAAGCTATAAACAGGCGTACGCAACGCTATTTAATCAGAATATTGTAAGAGGTTACGTGCACGGGGATAGTAATTTAAAAGCAGGGGATTTAATAGAATTAAAACTTCCCGATACCTCTGGTATAAAAACATCAGATAAAAAAGATAGTAACTATTCAGGCAACTATATTCTTACTAAATTAAGACATTTTATCTACCTGGATGATGGTAGATTTAAACATAGAGTTTCTTTTGATTGCAATAAGGTGGGTTGGTAATGACAACAGGATTATTAGGAAAAGAAGGTTTTACTTGGTTTATAGGTGTAGTCGAAGATAGAAACGATCCGCTTAAACTGGGTCGCGTTCGGGTTAGAATTTATAATGTTCACTCTGAAAATACATCACTTATAAAAACTACAGAATTGCCATGGGCAAATGTTCTTAATCCTATTAACAGTGCTAGTTTAAAAACTGTAGGTATATCGCCTACAGGCATTTTAGTAGGTACTACAGTAGTAGGATTCTTTATGGACGGTAATGACGGTAATAACCCTATTGTTATGGGAACGCTTGCAGGCATTCCAGGTAATAAGCAAGAGAATCACGATGTGCCTAAAGAGGCAAGAGAAATTAATTCTATTAATAAAGAGCTTACTGGTCCGGAACCAGCTTCTGCATACGGTGCTAAATATCCCTATAACAAAGTCATTAGAACTGAGAGAGGGCATGTTATCGAAATAGATGACACCCCGGATAAAGAGCGTATTCATGTGTATCATAAATCAGGCACGTACACAGAAGTTAATAGCGTAGGGCGACATGTATCTAAAGTAGTCGATAATGATTTTGATATTGTAGTCAAGAATCGAGAAGTATGGATTGGCGGTAATGTCAATGTACGAGTAAAAGGGAATGTTAACATTTTAGTAGACGGCACATACACCGTTGAATCTAAGGGTAACATGAAATTTAAAGCACCTAGAATAGATCTAAACCCATGATAAAAGGCAACTTTGTAATACTTAACGAGGGCAAGATTTTAAGCTTTCAAGATTATAACGATATTCCTTTAGTATTTGATAATCTTATCAGCTTTGAGCCAGCTACTCCAGAACCGCCTCATACAGATATTGAGCATGGTCAAATGGAGCAATTTCAAACACTGTTTGAAGATCTTTTAAAAAGAGAAAGATATGCCGGCGGCAACTAGAATAGGTGATGCTGATGTTCCTCATTGCTCTGGTATGACTAGAGCTCAAGGGTCCCCTGACGTATATGTCAACGGTATTAAGTGGAGCCGCCAAGGTGACAATAATACCGTTCATAAAAAGCCAGGTGGTAGCTCATGCGGCTCTCATGCTGCACCTATTACTACCGGATCAAAATCAGTATTTGTAAACGGAAAGGGAGCAGGCCGAGTAGGTGACGCTATTACTAGTTGCACCAAAGTAGCAGCTGGTTCGCCTAACGTGTTTGCAGGTGGTTAAATGGCAGTAGTTAAGCGTTCTACTCTCAAAGAAACCCAAAAGCAGAATATTTACTATTCTGACTTACAAACTAATCTTGCTATTCATCCTAATAAGAAGGATCTTACTAGAACCTTTAATGATGATGCGGTAAAGAGAAGTATACGAAATATATTGCTTACCAATAGAGGCGAGAAGCTAATGAACCCTCAATTTGGTAGCGACATAAGATCGTTATTATTTGAAAACATGACCCCTGTTACGGAAAGTTTACTTAAGGATTATGTTGCAAATGCTATTAGTAACTACGAGCCAAGAGCAAATGTTATTGCTATTAATGTTACTGCACTTTATGACTACGATGCTTATGCCATAACTGTTGTTTTTAGTGTAATAAATAAAAAGGAACCAATTACACTAGAGCTGCTTATTAACAGGATCCGTTAATGTCAAATACAAGTATTAATCTAGTAGGTCTAGATTTTGAGACTATCAAAGGTAATTTAATAGATTATCTTAAAAGATCAGATTCGCCCTTTAAAGATGTTAATTTTGAAGGCTCGAATATCTCTCAGCTCTTAGATGTGCTTTCATACAACACATATTTAAATTCCTACTATCTTAACATGGTAGGCAGTGAGATGTTTTTGGATTCAGCTCAGCTTAGAGAGAGCATCGTATCACATGCTAAAGAGCTAAATTACGTTCCTCGATCATTTACATCATCCTCAGCACACGTATCATTTAACATATACCCGTCTACGCCGCTTAATTCTATCTTAGTACCTAAGGGCACAACATTTACTACTAAACTAGGTAGTAACAGCTATACCTTTAGTACTGGAGAGAATCTAATCTTCAATTCTAGTTCTAACGGCGTTATTGTTATAGATGATTTAGAAATTTTTGAGGGTAATTACCTTACAGACACTTTTGTATTTGATTCCACTAATACAGCTCAACGTTTTGTGCTATCTAATCCTACTGTTGATACTAGAAGTATTAGTGTATTAGTTCTAGAAAATAGCGGCGCTAACACCTACACCTATAACAGAGCAACGTCATTCTTAGGGGTAAATGCTAATACTAAATGTTACTTCCTACAAGCAGCCGAAAATTATCAATATGAAATACTTTTCGGGGACAATGTCATAGGAAGAAAGCCACTTAACGGGGCAACAGTTCTAGTTGAATATCGAGTATGTAATGGTGAATTGCCGAACGGATCATCAGCGTTTTTCTTAGACGGACCAATTCAGTCTCAGACTAATGTAAGTCCTATTGCTGTTATATCAGCTGCATCAGGTGGTAGCGTAAATGAATCTGATGATTCTATTAAGTATAATGCCCCACGTGCATACCAAAATCAAGAACGCGCAGTAACTACTAGTGACTACGAGAATCTTCTACTACAAAACTTCCCAGAAATACAAGCTATTTCAGCTTATGGCGGAGATACAGTTTCACCACCTCAATATGGTAAGGTCTTTATTTCTGTGGATGTGGTAGGCTCAGAAGGTACTCCAGAATTAACCAAAAGAAAATTCTACAACTTTATAAAGTCTAGATCACCTCTTTCGATTGACCCGGTTATAGTTGAGCCTGAATTTTTGTATGTAGAAGTTGCTTCCAACGTACAATACAATATTAATATTACATCTTTAAAAGATAACGATATAAAGTCCTTGGTTGCCTTAAGCATTAGTAATTTTAATCAAACCTATTTACAGAACTTTAAGAGCACTTTAAGATTTAGTAAATTTTTAAAGGTTATTGATGATACACATCCAAGCATTTTAAGTAATGAGACTACAGTTGTTCCATTCAAGTCTTTACAGCCTATACGTGGAGCTGAATATACAACAACTATATCTTTTGGATACGCAATTACTAATAATATAATACAGGACATACCAGGAACCACCACACGCCCATTCAATGCAGTGCATAATATTAGATCTAGCGTCTTTAGAAAAAATAATGCAGATTATTTCTTAGAAGATGACGGGCAAGGTAATTTGTATACTATTACCCTACAAGGTAGCGATCATAAAAAGATTGCTAAGATAGGTACTGTTAATTATACTAGCGGCACTGTAAATATTTCTAATCTTATAATTGATGATTATACAGGGTCGGAAATTAAACTATACGCAACACCCGTACATAAAGATATTAATTCAGACAAAAATGTTATACTTCTAATCAGAGATGAAGATGTAACTGTAACCGTTAGCCCGGTAAGAATCTAATGTATAATGTAGAACAAAGTATTTCTAATTTTGTAGAAAGCCAGTTTCCTGACTTTTATAAAGAAGAAGGGCCACTATTCGTTTTATTTGCTAAAGAATATTATAAGTGGCTAGAACAAAATTATGTTTATATTAGATTATCTAATCCAGAGAATTTTAATGTAGGAAATAATGTTTATCAATCGCCTGCATCCGGTGTTATAGAGAGTATAGATTCTAGTAATATACTAGTAAGAGTAACAAGCGACGGGTTTAGATGTACAAGTCAGTGTCTCAATAGCATTGAGCTTATTACTAGCGACGCGGGGGGTAGCTCCTATATCAGAGAAATAACTAGTACGAATCCTATCTACAATGCAAGAAAATTGTTTTCTTATAGAGATGTTGATTCAACCACGGAACGTTTTTTAGTTTACTTTAAAGAAAAGTACCTAAAGGGTATTCAATTTGATACTTATACAGCTAAAAAGACTTTAATAAAAGCTGCCCAGGATCTGTATAGCTCAAAAGGCACGGAAAGATCTATAGATCTGCTATTTAAACTAGTGTTTGGAGTAGGAGCTACTACTTATTATCCAGGTGATGATATACTTAAGCCCTCGTCTGGTAGATGGGTAATTCCAAACTATTTGGAGATAACTGAATCCCCTAGAACTATTAGTTTTATTGGTAGAGAAATTATAGGGTCGGTTTCAGGGGCCAGAGGATATTGTGAATATATCGTTAAGAGAAATATTAAAGGCAAGATAATTGACGTTCTTTATTTAAGTAACGTAAGGGGTACATTTGTAGCCGGTGATTCAATAATTGAATACGCAAATCAAATTCTTAAAGATGCGCCTGTAGTAGTAGGCTCACTTACAACGGTTGATATTACAACAGGCGGTGCAGGGTTTGCAGTGGGTGAACAGGTAGAGATTGTATCGAGCAAAGGCGTTGAAGGAAAGGCTATTGTAACTGGTATAGAAACTCAAACCGGTTTAGTAAAATTCACTCTTGTAAATGGAGGTTGGGGATACAGTAATAATTCCCTTATCGTAGCCCGCAAGATGCTAAAAGTTCTTAACAGAACTAATTCAAATACAAGCATAACAGATTTTCAAAGATTTGAAAAAGTAAAGCAGGATCTATGGGATATCACGTTAAATAATTTAACAGGTAATAGTACAACATTATCGGTAAGTGACGTGCTAGGAGGTATAGCTATAAATCAAGCTAACTCCACAGCATTAATATGCGATATATTAACTGTACCTGCTAATAATATTGGTACTTTCTTAGTAAGTAAAGTATCAGGCAATATTAACGCCAATAGCTTTATAAGATTAGCCAACGTTTCTTTTATAACTGCTATAAGTAACACTTCGTCTACTGCTGAATTTACGATAGGCGATGTTATGCAGCAATCTAATGGCAGCGCAAATGTTACTACTGGTGTAATAAGTCAAATAACTAGTACTAAAACTCTTACAGTCAATACTTCTTCTATTACCGGCAACGGTATTCATGTCGGGTGGTATGCTAAGCAAGCCACCACAAACGCTGCAGGTCTAGTAATGGCCTTGCCGTGGAGCTCTTTAGGCAGTTACAACACGGTTCCAAAAGTGGTATTGTCAGATACAACTGGCACATTTAATACTACCAATATAATCTCATTGTATAGTGATGCTGCATACACCAATTTGCAATCCGAGTTTTATACTACGGGCATAGCAAACACAAACACATATAAACTAATATCAGTTAATGGTGCACGGTTTTACCCTGGAAATACCATTTATGGAACAGTATCTCCCGAAATAAGCACTATCTTGGTTGCATCTGACGCCGGTGGTATTCTTTCTAGCTACACCGATGTGTCAGCAACTGCTAATGTTATTTCAGTAGGCTCTGAATATATTGGTTTAATTAATGTAGTTAATGCTTTTGATGATACACCCAATAATAGAATAGTGGGGCTTACTTCTAACACATACGGCGAAATAACTCTTCTTTCAACAGGACAGGGTGCAAATGCGAGTATAGGTTCACTAGTTGATACTGAAACAGTTAGAATATGTTTAGATTTTCTAGCCGCTAATAATGACGGCAGTGTATCTGATTCTATAGAGTTCCCTAGCATGACATTAAATGGGGTAAATTCAACCTATGGTTATATCAGCTCATTAACTATAGACAATCCAGGCTCAGGTTACGATAATACTAATATAGTTGTGTTCAGCGGTGGAAATTCAGGTATAGGTTCTTTTAGTGCCGCTAATGCTACTATTAATACTGATAGTACAGGCAGGATAATAAAATTAAATCTTTCTGCTAACGTTGGTAGTAAATATGTTACCACACCTACTGTTTCTGTAGTTAATAGTACTGGTGGCTCAACCGGTGTTGGAACTAACGCGTCTATTATCCCAGCATTTCCTCTAGGCTTCTTTAAACTTCCTGCAGGGGATATGAATGTACCTCTGCTACAACTATTAAGATTCAACAACCGAATTGTAGGGGAAATTGCATCACTTTCAAATATCAATCCAGGTGAAAATTACAATGTTGCACCTTCTGTTATTGGTTATGAATATGGAATTGCTGAACTAGATTCTAAGGATTACATCATAGCAATTAGCAACTTGAACGGTCCTCCTTTTGTAGTTAATGAAACAATCACACAAACATCGCAAGTACCGTCGACTATACTATCTTGCAATGCACTATCCGGAAATACTACACTAGAAGTTAATCATATACTTACACAAAGTAATGGCGCTGCTATTATTGCATCAGGTGAAGTTTATAGTTACTCTACTAATGCCATTTCTAATTCAGTAACTATTACTGTAGTTAACTTAGACGGCACATTTAATACAAGCTATAATATTGCTGACACTCAAACAGGAGGAGTCTTTCAATTAAATACTAAGACAACCTCTACTTTAGGACAGATAGCAAAAGGAAAAATAAAAACTTCCAACTCTACTGTCATAACTGTAAGCCGTAGATCCTTGTTTAATAATTTTGTTCCTAGTGCTTCTAACAATCTGATAGGACAGGTTACTTTATCTAACTGTTCCATTGTAAGTGTAACTCCAGACACACTTTCAACTGCAGCAGGAGATAATGCAGTTGTTACATCAAACGTTGTGTATCAAGCAGGCTCATTGACTAGTATACAAGTGATAGACTCAGGTTTTGGGTATGAGCAGGATGAAGGAGTTTCTATGACTTCTGCCGCTGGGGAAACTGCTACCGGTAAGAGCAATGTCACTAGATACGGTATAGGTTCCGGATATTATGCATCTAAGGATGGGTTTCTAAGTGATGTTAAAAAGATTCATGACGGGGAATACTATCAAGAGTATTCTTATGAAGTACAGAGCCCTATCCCGCTAGATAAGTATACTAACATCCTTAGAGAAATTCTGCATGTTGCGGGTACTAAGCTTTTTGGTAAAGTAAAACTTAGCAGCACAGTTAACAATAATATTATATCAACTTCTAGCATAACCATATTATAATGTCAAGATTAGTAACTAGTTATTTTAAAAATCATATCGCAGCTCAGATATCAGAATCTTTTATCGAGCCTGCTAATAACGTATATTATATGTTGGCTTCTAGACATATGCCTTACCCTCAAGGCGATGATAATATATTAAATGCGAACAATAGCACTAAAGCTGTCTTCATAGAGCCTTACGAGCAAGGAATATTTGCTAAAAAAATTCAAGCTACAGATACCGCGCGCATGGCTCATAGATACGACTGGGTATCTAATACAATATATGATAGCTATGATAGTGATGCTGACTTAACCAACAAACAATTCTATGTAAGCACTACCGATGGTTCGACTTATTTTATATACAAATGCTTAGATAATAATGGTAACACAGCATCAACATATAGCCCAGCAGACACAGTAGAAAGTGCTTGTAGCTTTTCTACTAGTGACGGGTATGTTTGGAAGCTTATGTATAAAATGGCAAACAATGATTTTCTAAAGTTCGCTTCTGACGATTATATGCCAGTAGTTACTAGTGCCAACGTTGCAGGAAATACTGTACCAGGGGCTATCGACGTTATTAGAGTTACTAATGCCGGGTCAGACTATATCTCTACATTTACCGGAACGTTTAACATTGATGATTTAAGAGATTCAATTCCTACGATTATAGGGAGCAGTACTACCTATAGACTTGCAAATACCGCATCTGCTAATGCTAACTTCTACATTAACAGTGCAATGTATATTACTGGTGGCGCAGGTATGGGCGGTCTAAGAAAAATAACTGAATATGACCATGTTAATAAAGTAGTAGTGGTAGAAACACCTTTCAGCACTCAACCTTCTGCAGGATCCACGTATTTAATTGCTCCTAATGTTGTTGTTGCTGGAGACGGTACGGCAAATGTTACAGGGTATGCTACAGTTTCTTCTAACGCTACTGTAAATAACTTTATTAGCAAGATTAATATAGTAGAAAGAGGTGCCGGGTTTACATATGGCACAGCTGAGGTTCAAGGCAATACTGGCGGCGTATCTAATAGCGCCGTATTAAAGGTTATTATACCACCACAAGGCGGTCATGGGGCAGATGCAGAGAATGAACTTGGTGCAACTAGTTTTGGTATAGGAATTGAGTTTACCGGGGATGAAAACGGTTATGTCACAACTCAAAATGATTATAGATCCATCTACATTCTTAAAGACCCATTGCTTAATAATGTAACACTAGAACTTGCTAATAATGTAGGAACGTTCCTAGGCACAGAAGAAATTGTACAAGTAAGCTATAAGACCCTTGCTGGTATTGCCGTGGTAGATACGACTAATAGCACTATCACAGGTATTTCTACAGAATTTAATAGCGCGTTAAAGATAGGAGATGAGGTTATCATATACGATACAGTTAACAATACAAGATGTTTGAGAACTGTAGAGTCTATTGCTAATTCTACTTCCGTTACTTTAAGTAGCGCCCCTACATTTAACTCTACTATTGCAAGCGTACAATTCATAGAGCGTATTAGTACAGGTACTAGAGCAGGCGGCTCATTACCCTACCTAAATATGAATAGTGTTGAGCCAAAATTTCAGATCGGTAAGAATGTAATAGGAGTAGTATCAGGAGCATGGGGTAATGTTTCAGCAATAACTATTAACGATGTGGAATATAATAATTTTAATACACTAGATAATAGAACTCGCGTACCTTACGATAGTATAGTTGGAACATTAAACGAAGATGCAGAAGTTTATCAAGTTGATCTCTCAGTTGCTAACGCCTACATTCACTCTACTAACAATACTTACCTATTCCTGACTAGTGAAAGAGGGGTTATAAATCCTGATTTGATAGATACGATCAAGGTAGTAGATAGTAATACAACAATTATACCAGGAACAGGCACTAGATACTCACCAGATATTGTTAAAGGTAGCGGCAATATATTATACGTTGAGAACCTAGACCCTATTGCAAGAGACGACGAACAGTCCGAAGCAGTCAGAGTTATATTGAATTTTTAAGAGGGAAGTATGTCTATAGAGACTAATTTAAACGTTGCTCCTTATTTTGATGACTATACTGAAAACAGTAACTACTACAAGATATTGTTTAGACCAGGTGTGTCAGTCCAGGCTCGCGAGCTTACTCAAATTCAGGACATACTACAAACCCAAGTAGAAAGATTCGGTAATCACGTTTTTAAAAGTGGCACCATAGTAAGTGGGGTTAACTTTCAGTTTTATCCGGCTTATAGTTATGTAAAGCTTCTGGATAATCAAGCAGATGGACAGCCTGCTATACCTACAGAATATGTAAACTACTATGCTAAGAACGCAGCGAACGTTCAAGCAAAAATTATTAATGCTAAACAAGGCTTGCAATCTACAGACCCAGATACAAATTATTTGTATTTAAACTATATTAATTCAGGTGACTCTGCGTTAGAGACTAGTTTTGCTAATAGCGACGTGCTCACAATTTTTAGCAAGAATTATGAAATATTTGACTTTAATGTCGTAAATGGTGGTACCTCATTCTCAAACTCTGATACAGTTCAGATTACTAGTGCTTTATTAGTAAGCAATAGTTCTATTGACCCAAATGCCGGCATATCTCAGGTAAATGGCACAACTGTAGCTAATGTATATGTTTATGAAGCTAATAATAATTTTAGTATTACTCTTAATAATGTAACTTACACTAGCAATGACGGATACACTATTCTTAAAATTAAACCCCATACAAACGATCTAGCTAATAGCTCGGTTGGTGCAGAAAAGTGGACAATTACAAATGAAGGTTTCGTAGTACAGGGATCAAATAGCGCATATGTTGTCAGCCTAGTAGGTACAGGTGCGTCTGCAGTACTTACTACTGACTCATCGGGAGTTATTACAGATGTGTCTCTAACAAACCCTGGAACTAACTATATTGAAGCTCCTTATGTAACAGTAAGAAGTAGCACTGGTACCTTTAACAATCTAGAAATTACACCTCAGATGTTTAAGGCACAAGTGCTTGTTGCTGACTCGTCATACTCTGGTGGCAATTCCACTCCAGTTGGTAACGCATATGCATTTGGGGTTACAGAGGGTATAATTTATCAGAAGGGCTTCTTCTTAGGGGTCAATTCACAGATCACGGTAGTTAACTCATATTCTACCAATGTTAATAGCGTGTCTGTTGGGTTTATTACTCAAGAGGCTATAGTTAATACAAATGTGGATTCCACCCTATTAGACAATGCCACAGGCACTCCAAACTTTGCCGCGCCTGGTGCAAATAGATTAAAGTTTATTCCTACTCTATCTGTAGTTGCTACTGCCAATGCTGAATCAAATAATACATTCTTTCCGCTAGTAGAATTTAGAGAAGGACAGCCTTACAAGCAATACAAGAATACTCTCTATAATATTCTATCAAAAGAATTTGAAAGAAGAACAACAGAAACTAGCGGTAACTTTGTAGTTGATCCTTTTATTGTTTCTACAAAAGATCAAACAACATGGAGCAACTCTTACTTTAATGCAGTATCAGATCCAGGTATTCTTTATATCGATGGTGTAAGAGTAGACACTCAACGCAATACGTTTGTGCCAGTTAGACGCTCAAATGACACTTATATATTAGAAGATCAGATTACCAGTATCAATTATGGTAGCTATGTTCTTGTAAAAGAGCTAGCAGGGTTTGTAGACACCGACGCGGCACCAGAGGTTTCTATCTATGGCGTACCATATCAGTATTATACAAAAAACAAGAGTAGTATATCATTTACTGATACTGTAATAGGTACGGCTAAGGTTAGATCGATTGTCTATGATTCAGGTACTCCTGGCACCTCATCTGCAAACTATAGAATGTACCTATTTGATGTGTCCATGAGACAAGGGTACAGTTTTAGTCAAGCTAGATCAATTTATTATAATGGGGTTAGTTACGATGGTGTAGCAGATCTAGTCTTAGAGAGAAATAACCTAAACAAAGAAATAGCAGTTCTTAAGGATCCAAAGAATAGTTCGTTACTGTTTGATCTATCTGTAGAGGGTGTTAAGTCAGTTAATTCGGTCACATATGGATATAGATCTGCAGTTTCGTCTGCTAATATTAGTTCTAACGGCGTTGCATCTCTCACCATAAGCGACCAATTTATCTACGGTAATAATGCAACTCTTAGCGCGAATCAACGCAAGGAAGTAATCCTTGTACCTCTTGCCAATGCAATTTCTACTAATACTGCAACAGTAGAGTTGACTAGAAACAATAAGTTTGTAATTGGTGATTTATTAGACACATACTTTAAACCAGGTGACAGTGTTTATCTAGAAAATTCGGCTAATGATAGTATATACTTGTACAGCTCGGTTGCATCAGTTTCTAATAATACCTACATGGTACTTAATGATGCATGGCCGTTTGATTCCAATACATCTATTAATGTAAGTAGATATTTGCCCGGCAACGTCCCAGTTCCTCTAGACGATACGCGTGTAAGTGTTAACACAAACAGCACAGGTACTACTCTCTACGTTAATCTTAATGGGGTATCTCCTAACACATTCAGTCTCTCTTCCTCTGTACCAGCGGCTATCACATATAATGCTATCAAGACAAACTTTCAAAAGCTAGCCAAGCTAGTAAGTAGAAATAACTATGTTAAGATTTGCTTGGCAAATAACGTTGCAACAACTAAGGGGCCATGGTGTTTAGGTATACCGGACGCTTTTAGATTAAACAGAGTCTTTATTGCAAATTCAAGCACCGTTAATACTAACAGTACAGTAATTACAGATAACTTCTATATTGATAATGGTCAAACATCTGACTACTACGGTCACGCCCATCTAGCTAAGAGAAACTCTATAGCTCGAAATCTTAGCGAAGATCAATGGCTGCTAGTAGAGTTTGATGCATTCTATCTAGGGACTCCATCAGCTGCTGGCTTCTTTAGCGTGTTAAGCTATCCATTAAACTCTAACAATAGCACACGCACCGCAATGGGTAATACATCTATTAACATAGTTGAAATTCCTGAGTTTAAATTGCCTAGCGGTAAAGTCTTAGGTCTAGAAAATGCTTTGGACTTCAGACCTAGAATACAATCCCAAGCAACCTACACCTCTAATCCTAACGCGGCATCTGTTAATCCAGCGAATACTAGAACCTTCTATACGTCGGATAAATTATTCCCTATTCCAGATAGCAATGCAATTTTTAACTACGAAGCGTATCTGAAGAGAAAAGATAGAGTAGTAGTTTCTAAAGCTGGTAATATTAAGGTAGTAGAAGGTACTCCTGCCTATGTGCCTGTGCCTACTGAAGCACCTGCAGATAGCATTACAATTTCTATACTTGAAATACCTTCATACCCATCTTTACCAAAGGTGCCTGATAGTAACGTAGTAGACTTGTTTACTAAGCGTACTGGTACAGCTTCAGGGCTTTATTCGCGCCATGTAAACTACACTGTAAAAGATGTTTATGATGCTACTGAAGCTTCCAAGACACCTAAGAGATATACTATGGGTGAAATTGGTAATCTTGAAAGCAGAATTAAAAACCTTGAATACTATACCTCTCTTAATTTACTAGACAAAAAAACAAAAGATATTAATATTCCTAGTTCTATTAACCCTTCACTTGATAGAACTAAGTATGGATATTTTGTTGACAACTTTAATGACTACTTAAGTTCAGATATCAACAATAAGGAAATGACCGCTTATATAGATCAGGAAGCAGGTCGACTAATTCCACAAATTAAGAGCTTTAACCTGCAGGCCAGATTTAATTATGATGATAGCACTACGCTTAACAGCTTAAGATATAGTGGCAACGTTGTTAGTGAACCAGCACCTGGCAAGTGGTCAGAGCATGTGTTAATGTTACCGTCTAACGGGGAAATTAATATTATTTCTCAAAACAGATTTACCTCTGCTGTTAATGGTACAGGCGGAGATACAAAGTTTGTTGGAGATATGATTACCGAGCCAGGCAATCTAAGAGTTGCTTTTAAGGTAGCTGTTAAACAGGTTGACACAACATTAATTCAAGAAAGCCCTGCAATAGATGTTACTCCTGATGACATTGTTAGTAATACTAATCCTAGATATGTGCTTTCAGCATCTAAGAGAGAAGTAACGGAAGGTAGCAACGTGTCTATTAGCTTTATAACAGTTAATGTTGCTAATGGAACTAGTTTTGATTATGCAATAACAGGTGCTAATGTTACCTCTGGAGATATTAGTGTACCTCTCACTGGCACCTTAACGGTAGAAGGTAACACTGACGTTGCTTATGCTAATTTGCAAATTGACATTTTAAATGACTTTACTACCGAGTCTTTAGAGACCATGGTATTTACTGTTAATACTTCTCCTACTACTTTTATCAACGTTAATATAGTAAGCACTTCAAGTAACACTGAATATCGTACCGTATTTACTTCTCCAACTGGCACCGATAGTGTAGGCGAGGGGCAAAACTGCTACTTTACGTTTACAGTTAGCAACCCACAAGTAAATACGTACCCTTATAGCATCACTGGTATTGGTATCACTAATAGCGATATTACTATTAGCACATCAAGCAATTCTACAAGCAATGTATCGGTAGATACAACTGGTCTAGGCGGAACGCTCACTATTAATTCTACCGGGGGATGTGCTGTTTACCTTTCGATAGCAAATGATGCGGTAGTTGAAGGTTCAGAACCAGCCACCTTCACTATAGCTCATCCAGCCTATTCTAGTTACAGTTTTGTACTTACAGACGGCACTATAATTAACTTCCCGCTAAGTGTTAGTAATTCCAGTATTGACAGCGGCACCAGCGCTACATTTGTACTGACTTCTTCCGGCACTATTACTAACGGTACTAAGGCAAGTTATACAATAAGCGGCGTAGAGCCTCTCGACATAAATGTTCCGCTTTCGGGGGATGTTACTTTTAATAATAACTATGCTAACTTAACTATAACAGCAAATTCCAGCAGCTTATCTAATGGTATTAAGACACTTTTATATACTGTTACACCTCCAAGTGGGGCAAACTATAATACTACTCCTGTATTTGTAAGTACTAATATTAGATATTCAAGAGATGATAGTGCTCGACTAATATGTAATGTTAATAGCATTACTGAAACTAGTGCAGCAGGGTTTACTTTAACACTTGCAAATGGATATTCTGGTAGTATACCTTATACTATTGCAGGAAGCGCAGGATTTACCAGTGGAGATATTGATACAAGCCTTACCGGCAACATTACAGTATCGTCTGGTACCGGGACTTTAAATGTCACTGCATTAAACAACGCTAACGGGGAAAGCAATGAAACGTTTACATTAACTATACCTAGCATAACCGATATGACTACAGGGCAAGCATTGTCTAGATCTGTAATTATTTTAGCAGACCCAACAGATAATTCCGGTAGATTAACATCAAATGCAACTAGTATTTCTGAAACCAACACAGTCAGATTTACATTAACACTTGCCAATAATGCTTCTGGCAGCTTTGCATATACTATTACCGGGGGCGCAGGATTTACCAGTGGGGATATCAATACAAGCCTTACTGGTAATATTACTGTAACATCTGGCACTGGCACACTAGATGTTACAGCTTTAAATAATGCCAGTGGAGAAAGTGATGAAACATTTACTGTTACTGTGGCCGGGGTCACAGCACCTGGCGGCGGCACATTAGCACAATCAGTAACTATTGCAGGAGATACCCCAGTAACAGACAATTCTGGTAGATTTACTGCTAACGCAACTAGTATTACTGAAACTAACACTGCTAGATTTACATTAACACTTGCCAATAATGCTTCTGGCAGCTTTGCATATACTATTACTGGTACCAGCGGATTTACCAGTGGGGATATCAATACAAGCCTTACTGGTAATATTACTGTAACATCTGGCACTGGCACACTAGATGTTACAGCTTTAAATAATGCCAGTGGAGAAAGTGATGAAACATTTACTGTTACTGTGGCCGGGGTCACAGCACCTGGCGGCGGCACATTAGCACAATCAGTAACTATCAAAGCAGATCCCGCTGTATCTTATAGTTTAGAAACTTCCGGTAGAGAAGTACAAGAAGGAGGCAACGTTGTATTTACGCTAGTAACTACCGGAATAGGAGCTGGAACTTATCAATATAACATTACTCCCACTACCAATAATGGTGACGGCATAACTCAAACTGATTTTGTTACCCCATTATCTGGTACAATTACAGTTACCGGTAACACTACTTTAGCCACAGGTAGTGTAACAGTAACTGTTGCTAACGATATCATTAATGAAGCCGATGAGACATTTGCATTTACGGTTTCAGGCACAACGGCTGCAGTGACTGGATCGCCGTCGTTCGTAACTATTAAAAATACTCAAGTTGCTACTCCAACTCTAACGTGTGATAAGAGAGTAGTGTATGCAAAAGTAGAGTCAGAAACTACAGAGGCTACTGTTACTTATACGTTAGAAGTACCCGGAGCAGCTAACGGTACAGTATATCCTTATCAGATTATGAACGTTGGAGGGTCAGTAGAACCGTTCAGATACAAAAATGATGGTGTTTTAATTGATTCTGGTAGTGTAGATGAAGATAATAATCCAATTTACGTTTTAGATAAATCTAAAGCTCCTACAGGCTCAGTTATTAACAAATTTGCTGCCTATAAATGGAATTTAAAATCTATAAATGCTAAAGGTACTTTGACTATTAATAATGGTAAAGCTACTAAGCAAATACCGTATTTTAGAGATGATAATGATGGTGCTGGAGAAGAATATTATTTAATGAGAGTGCAGCTGGGGACTGTTACTGACGATCAAACAAGAGGTAGTAATGATCTTCTATCCCCTGCCACGTTTATAGCTGCTAGTACTTTTTCAGCATCTTCAATAGGCACCCTAACTTGTAACTTTAATAAAACATCAGTAGCGGCAGGTAATACATTTACATACAAAGCCAGTATCGCTAAAGGTATAGATGCAGTGGTATTAAATTACAATATTACTGGTGTTGTATCAGATGATATTTGTGGTGCGCCGCTTTCTGGTCAATTAATTACTCAGAGAGCCAACACCGCGGATATTTCTGGGGTAGTTGATACCTACGCTACACTCAGCTTTACTTCAAATGCTAATCTTACAACTAATAAAAACATTATTGTTACAGCCACTGCGCTTAATAATCAACTAGTATCTCCTGCTATAGTTTCATCTGATACTTTGTTAATAGCAGCAGCCGCACCTGCGACACCTCTATATAACTTAACTTGCCAGACTATAGTAGGCACTTATGGAACTGGTACAAGCACTAAGCCTTACGGGTATATAAAATGCTATTTTAATACTTCTAATATAGCTAAATCAGCCACACTCACAGTCAAGCTATTTAACGAGACACAAAATAAATATGTCATAACAAGCGGCAATAGAACAATAACAGCAAAATCTACTAATAATGATTTTAGTATTGCTCTTAATGCCAATACCCCTACTGCAGGCTCACCGTACTTAACTACGTACTTAACTACTGGCATTCTTTTTTCTGTAAGCGATGCAATTTATACCGGTTATAAGACTGGCGATATGTTAAGAGTTGAAATTTACAGCGGCAGCACTAAGATAGCGGAAGCAAAAACCGTAGCACCCAATCCAACTATCACTGGCACACAGCCTTCCGATGTTCTCTTTCAAAAGATAGGATATGCATAATGCCTAGTACTATTAATTCATTAGGATTTACAACCGAAGTAGGTAAAACTACTAGTCGTAATATAAGTTATATTGATGCTGTTGCAGAGCAAAGCTTTAAAGTGCGCATATACGGCTTAAACATTAACACTAAGCTTAATATGTATTCTAATAATAAGAAGGTTAGCTCTAATAATATTATTATGGAAGGTGGTGGCGACTTTAAAACAGATTTCAAAGGTGATGTTGAATTTGTTTACTACTATAAAGAAGCTCTTTCCGAGCTTACAAACGTATCTGAAACAGCATATCTAGATTATTTAAATAGAAACTCTGGCAGTCTAACTTTAGTAGCAGTTGATTCTGCATCAATTAACAGTAATACATTGCCTGTTAATTATAGAGATATTGCTAGATGCTATTCTGAATGCATAATAAATAAAACATACGACCCTCAAGTAACAACTAATTACTACGTGGAAATTAAAGAGGTGGGCAACACTTCTCCCACAACAAATGGTTAAAGGTTCACATGACTATAGTAGCTGATTTTGCACAAACGTTTCTAGTTGACAGTAATGCAGTTCTCAAGTCACCATACGTTTTCCTTTCTAAAATCGATTTGTATTTTAAAAATAAACCAAGTGCTGCGTCTTCGTCTCAGACAAGCACTGGTGGTGTTTCTGTGCAGCCTGGTGCAACGGTTTATATTTGCGAAACAGAAAACATAAACAATATCGCGACTCCAAAGCTGGACACATATATTAAATACGGGCGCGCTAGAGTCGAATATGCAAATATTAATACATCCACTACCGGGCAATCTGCTACAACGTTTAGATTTGATATTCCTGTACCTATTTCGACAGACAAGTTTTATGCATTCGTAATTAAATTAGATAGTGGTGATTCGCAATTTGCATTGTGGCGGAACAAGGCAGGAGAAACATACAACGAAACACAAAGTTCCCCTGTTACTAAAGGAGCATTAGATGGCCAGTTTTTTGTTCTTACTAACGGTGCGTCCTTAACCCCTCTAACAGATACAGATTTAAAATTTAATATCTCATCAGCAGTATTTCAACAGACACCCACATTATACAATGCTGTTAATAGAGATATGGAATTTGTAACCTTCTTTAAAGATTACTCTACCGGTAGACTAATAGGCGGTGAATCAGTGTTTTGTAATACTGGATATGTCGCTGCTCAAACAGTTGCTATTGTCGCAGGTAACAATATAGTTCACGGAGTTAGTACAGTATTTACTACTAACTTTACTGCCGGTGATACTATAGTATTAAACACTGGTAATACTAATATTATTCGTAGAATTGATAGTATTTCTAACAACACAACACTATCGCTTTCATCACCCGTACCAGTAACTAATTCATCGGCTAATTATCTAATAGCACCTACTGCAAGAGTAATAAATTTTAACAAGCAAAAAGGATTTGTTATTTTAGGCGGTTCCAGTTCCAATTCTACCTATAATTTTGCTGCCAATAGCACCAGCAACACTATCGTAGGGGAACTATCTGGCTCGTCTGTTAAAATCTCATCAGTAGAAAATTTTCCAGTAAATCAATTTTTATCTGAATTTAAAATTCTTGCTCCAGTAGACACTACTACCAACACGTACGTGAATTTTTCTAACTCGACATATGCAACAGTAGACAGCGATATAGAAGTTAGGCAATTTAAAAAAACTAATGTAGTAGAATACAAAGCTTATTGCAGCTCAAGATCTAATGAAGTAAGCAATCCTGCGTTTCTTAATAATGATAAATCAGTTAATTTTTATCTACTCTTTGACACTGATAATCCATTTCTTACTCCAGTACTTGACGAAGAAGATATGTTGTTTCATGCAACATCCGTATACGCTGATGCTAATTACACAGACGAGGAATTACCAGGAAAAGGTAAATCAGCTGCAAAGTATATTGGTCGCGATGTAAGCTTAGCAAAGGGCGTTGTTGCGGAAGATATAAAAGTATATTTAACCGCACACAGACCAGCAGGTACTGATCTACAAGTATATGTAAGCTTCTATAATGATAATGATGGCGACATAAAAGATAATAAACTTTGGACAAGATTAAAGAATGTATCTCCAGATAATCTGTTTAGTGCTGTAGATAATGAAAATGATTTAGTGGAACTAGAGTATGATCTGTCATATTATCCATTATCTAGTTATGACAATACAGTCTCAGGTAGAGCAGTCACCGGTACATTCACTATTAATTTTAACGGCAAAGATAGCTATGCAGCTAGAACCTTGATAGGCACTAGCGGGTTTATTAATGATGTGGTTAGCCCAGGTAATCTAGTAAGAATTTACAACCCGCTGTTCCCGGATCAATCAGTTATTTCCGAAGTAGAAGGGGTGTATGAAAATAGAATTAGAATTACTAGAGATATAAATTATTACGTTAACGGTAATAGTGAACAAGATGCTATTAATCTTAAGCTTGCTTCATTTGCTTCAGGGGGCCTAGTAGTAGAAGTATTGGATTACCCAGGCACCGCATTTAAAGACTATTTAAATTCTGGTAAACTAACCTACCATTCTAGCGAGCTGAGTGTTGTAGAAGGGTATACTGCCTTTAAAGTTAAAATAATTTTAGTATCAGATTCTACTACTGGTTATTATCCGTCAGTAAGTGACGTTAGAGCAATCGCGCTATCCGTATAAGGTAAAAAATGTCTAGACCTATTTCTAATTTGCAAATTGCTACAGATACATTTTATGGTTTATATAGTAAAACTAATCAGCTGTTAGGCGCGCTAACATATGAAATAGTTACTACAAGCAATACTATAAACGGCGCAAATACTTCAGGGAATGCTAGTGTTATAGGTACGCTATCAGCGAATGTATTATCTACCTCAGTTCTTAGAGGTGGTGCTAGCGGCAATACTGCTAACATATCTACACTAACTGTAGGTTTAGCTAATTCTACAACATCATCGAACGTTAGTATTTCCGGGTATGCTGCCAATATAGTAGCAAATACTCTTAATATTACTTCAAACGTAAATATCTCTTCATCTAATACTTACATAGTATCTGACAGCGTACAGGTCTTAAGCAATACTCAGATATGGGGTAATAGCACAGTAAATGTGCTACAGGTATACGGTAACAGCACATCAACCTTTATGACTGTTACTGGTGTCAATACTAATATTAGAACTACTGGTTTTAATGTTAATAGTGTTTCTAACGTTACTGGTAATACTAATCTTAAAGCCAACACTACAGTTACTAATATATCCGTTAACGGAAATAATACTACATCTAACGTTACACTAACGGGTAATCTTGTTACTATTTCTAGCAATGCAACGTTTAGTGGTGGCTTAACATCAGTTACAGGCAACCTAGCAGTCGATACCAGTACCTTATTTGTTGACTCGGTTACTAATTATGTTGGTATAGCAACATCAACACCACAGCACCCGCTACACGTAATTGGTACTGGTACAACAGAAATATTTTCCGTAGAGAATACAACAGACAACTCAGCCGTACACGTAGCGTCAACTAATTCGTATGCAGGCGGTAATACTATTACTATTTACGCTGACACCGGGAATCAGTTAAGATTAGCATCGAATAATAATGTAGGCTCAGGTTATATATTCTTAGCTGCTAACGGTAACGTTGGTTTGTCTAACAATGCACCTGCTGCATTACTATCTATTAGTAATACTAAAGTATATGCTAATGGTACTATTCAGACCAGCGGGGACCTGATCTGCTCTGGTGACTTATATGCAAATATTGTATTCATGGGCGGCACTGATCAGAATACAGTTACTGCTACTGTATGCCCAATCGTTCCTCCAAACACAATATACAGCTCTAATTCAACCTTCGGTGGTTTAACTGGTCCATATTCATTCTTGCAGTTCTCTAATACCGACCCTCAAATCATCGATGCTATTTCTAGTGCGCAGGGTACTGGTTATCAAGCGGTTAAATTTACACTGCAAGTTCAAGACAATGAACAAATTGATGAAGTGGTTATGACAGAAGTCAATGTTGTTTATGGTTACGGCAATGTGCACTCGACTCAGTTTGGAACGATATATACAAATACAAATTTTATAGAAGTAGGTACCAGTGCTAATTCAACTGCTATCCTTCTAGTTGCTAATCCAACATCTGCATATCTTGCATCTAAAGGTGGAACAGCAAATCTTCAATTCAGAGGCGTAAGACAGAAAGTACGTTAATACGGCGGAAAGGGAAGCTAAATGACTGCAAATACTCAAGACTTTAGAGTTAAGAACGGTATTGTTGTTAATAATACTGCAACTATTGGAAATACGGTTAGTATATCTGGTAATGTAACTATTAACGGAAAGTCACTTATCATAGATAATCCAACAGGGTTATCTATTAATGCTACAGGTCGTTCAGTTTTAGGCAACTCAGTAACTATTTCTAAAGGCAATCTTACAGTAAGTAATGGCGCATTCAGTGTTACGTCGGCCAATGCAACACAATCTACAGTCTTCACAGTAAACACAGAGACTGTAACAGTATCAGGAAATCTTACTGTTACTGGTATTGCTACATTCCAATCAGCTCAAAGATTAGAGATTGGTACAGGAGATATTCTTCTTTATTCTGCTCTTACTGGTGCGCCGGCAGGCAATGCCTCTATTACAGTAAACCGCGGAACTAGTCCAGATGTTTATATTTTATGGGATGAAACTACTAGTACCTGGAAGTTTACTAACGACGGCACATACTTTTTTCCTATCCGCACATACAGTGATCTAGTTTATTCGTTTGACACATCCACTGCCATGGGCACGGCTCCGGTAAGTGGGAGAATGCGTCTTAACAATGCTAACTATTCTCTTGCTACTATAGTATCTTTTAGCTCTAGTGAATTCGGAGGTAACAGCACCTCCGATATTTGGAATGCAGTAGGAAGTAGCAGCAGTGCTAACAAAGCTCTTCTTTACATCAGATCTAGTGAAAATACTAATGAATTTGCTGTATACAGAATAACTAGTGCTGCAGATACAAGTGTTGCTAATGCTATTAAATTTAATATTACATATTTGGGTGGGATTACTTCAGGCTTTACATCATTAGAAAATCTAACAGTACAAGTATCTTTATCAGGTGACAAAGGTGATATTGGTAGTAAAGGCGATAAAGGCGATATAGGTGTTACCGGTGCAAAAGGTGACAAGGGTGATACCGGCACAGCAGGATCAAAAGGTGATAAAGGTGAGGTAGGCTCTAAAGGAGACAAAGGCGACAAGGGCGATACTGGATCTACCGGCGGTAAAGGTGACAAGGGTGATACAGGCTCTACAGGTAGAGACGCTGGCATACCTTACACGTTTAGTGTATCTACTACTGAAAGCGCTTCTCAGCCTCCTATTGGTGGAGCTATTTTTAACTCTGCTACACTAGGATCGGTAACGTCGATTACTGTAAGAAAGGTTGACAGCAATAATAACGACAGTAACAATTTGTTTAATGCATTTGGTAGCTATGGTAATACTACTCTTAAAGGTTTGCTTACTGTACGTAATGTAGCTAATACATCACAGACAGCATTATTTAACGTTAGCAGCGTATCAGAAGGCAGTCAAGCAACAAACAAATTATTTACAGTTTCAAATATCAATAACGGTTATACTGCAGTATTCCAGGATACATCATCTCTACTATTTACATTTACGCCTAACGGATTAGGAAGTAAAGGGGATACTGGTACGACTGGTACGACCGGCTCCAAAGGTGATAAAGGCGACCAGGGAGCTAAAGGTGACAAAGGGGACCTAGGTTCGACTGGCACCAAAGGCGATAAAGGCGACCAGGGTGCTAAGGGTGATAAGGGAGACGCTGGGTCTAAAGGAGACTCGGGAACCAGCGGGCTTACTGCTGGTATAAACTATCTGTTTGATACAGGTACAACAGAATCTGTATCAGCTCCAGGTATTGGTTCGCTTATCTTTAATAGCGCAACTCCTTCAAGTGTTACTGCAATTACCGTAAGAAATATAGATAATACAGGCGCTAACAATCAGCTCTTAATTAGTAATTACAATAACCTAGGCAATACTACGTTCAAGGGTTATCTTGAAATTACTAATATTGCCAACACTTCCCAAACCCTATTATATTCAGTAAGTAATACTGCAGCCGGTAGCCAGGCTTATAATTCTAAATTTAATGTAACCAATATTACTGGCAGCTATAATTCACCATTTTTAACCGGCGCTAATCTAGCCGTTCAATTTACCGGCACAGGATTAAGTATTAAGGGAGATACTGGTACTACTGGAGCAAAAGGCGACAAGGGAGATGCGTTTACTACACTCACAGCCTACTCTGAAACTGTTAATACAGCTACAGTCTCTACATCAACCTATAATATTGATTTAAGTCTATCCAATATCTTTAATTTAACTCTTGCTACTAGTGTAACGTTTACATTTACAAACCCTCCAACAGTAGGGTTTACAAAACCAGTAACAGTTATCTTAAAACAAGATGGTACTGGTTCAAGAACGGCATCATTTACAGGTGCTAAGTATACTGACGCAGTTAGCCCGGTGCTAACTACAACTGCTAATAGGTCTGATGTTCTTACATTCTTTACATTAGATGGTGGAACATCTTATTTTGGTACTTTTGCTATGGCCAACGTCGCTTAAGGAGGAAGGTAAAATGGCTGTCGTAAAAATTCACGAAATTATTTTATATACTTGCGATTCAGTTAATTCGCTAGATGGGCACGATCTAGCCGCATGGTTAGATCATACAGATATCAAGTATGTTAGAATGCATTATAATAATACAGCAGTGTTAGATACTGTAATAAACAATCTTAACACATGGTGGAAAGACAAACAACTAACTGCTAGTTCCTGGCCATTCGTGACCTATAAGGAGGAGCATGACGATGGCAGACCTTCATACGCACTTACATCAAACTTTATTGAAGGTTTACAAAACGTTAAAGATCAATTACCTGCTTTAGTGGCATTATAAAATGCCTTTAGGTTTAAGAACAACGCTCCGCCGAACTCTAGTTAATGCTGGATCTATTACCTTAAACTCCGGTACAGGTAATCTTACATTACCTTTTGGGGTTGTAAGTATAAGCGGTACAGGTAGGGGTGGAGCAGGTACTGCAGGTACTGGCGGCACAGGAGGCACAGCAGGCACAGCCGGTTCAGCAGGTAATCCTGGTAGTGCAGGTAACGCAGGCAACCCTGGTAATAATGGTGCAGGAGGCCCAGGAGGCCCTGGAGGTCCTGCAGGGAACCCGGGTACTGCTGGCAACGCAGGCAATCCAGGGAATGCTGGTGGCGGTGGCGCTGGTGGTGCTGCAGCATCGTCATCTACTAATTTGCAATATACTATAGGTGGTTATGCGTATTACTATCAAACAGACTCTAAGGGTCGACCTGTAATAAACGGATGGGGTAAAGCTGGAGAAACTTCTAACCCAGGCCCTGGCGTATCTACAACCCCATTTAAATGGACATATAGTGACGGTGGGCCTGGTCTACCTGGAACTGCAGGCAACCCAGGCAGCGATGGATCCGGCGCCGGCGCCGGCGGTGCTGGCGGTGCGGGTTCAAGTGGTGGTAGTGGTAATGCTGGCACACCAGGCTCAGCTGGCAATGGTGCTGGGTCAGGAGGGCTAGGTAGTGATGGCTCCCCAGGCAATCCTGGCACCTCAGGTAATTCTACCACGTTTAGCAATTATACTTTTCCTGGCACTACAGGAAATAGTGGCACTAAGGGTAGCAAGGGTACTGATGGCACTGCTGGAAATAATGGTACTGGTGGTAACGGAGGTACAGCAGGATCTGCTGGTAACCCAGGAAATTCAGGGTCATCTGGCAACCCAGGTAACAATGGGACAGGTGGATCCGGGGGGTCTGCAGGAACAGGAGGTGCCGGTGGTGGCGGTGGATATGGATATGTTTTTGGTAGTACTACTGGCCTTTTTGGAGGAGCCGGCGGTGCTGGGGGTAGTGCAGACCCTATTGTAGGTCCATCATATAGTGGCGGACCTGGTAATGCAGGTGTTTCAACAGCTACACCAGGTACTGGTAGTGTTGTTGCTGGTAACGGTGGTACTGCATATGGGTTAAATACTTTTGGTGCTGGTGCTATACGAAACGGTAATGGAAACTCTACAGGGGGTGCCGGTACACCAGCTAATTATACATGGGGTGGTGGGTCGGGATCAGGTGGATCAGCTAGATGGGTAAATACTAATTCTAAAGCTGCTGGTGGTGGGGGCGGAGGTGGTGGTGCCGCATCAGCTTATCCAATTTCTGGTAATCCAGGAAATTCTGGTTCCTCTGGTAATACAGGGAGTAGCGGAAATCCAGGTTTCGGAGCTAATCCAGGCAACCCTGGTAATAGCGGAAATCCTGGAGTTGCTGGTAGCGCCGGCATTCCTGGTACTAAAGGGGCTGATGGTACGATAAGTAGTGTTACTACTTCAAATTGGTCAGGTAAATTTAATTTAAAGCAGAGTGTTCCTTACTCAGTGGGTAGCGGCCCGGGCGGCGCCGGCCAAATAACTATTACATGGACTAGACAATGAATTATACGTTCACATATAAAATTATAAAAGCAGATGTTACTTCTGGTAATATGCTTGTTAAGTACACCCCGCTTGATGGTGAGTTAACTGCGATTACTCTTAACATCAGTGTTGTTTTTGATGAAAACAACAATCCTATTCCTTTGGAGCAATTAATAGAAATGTATGCACCACAGGCTCAATGGGCTGCTCAAGCATATATTAAAGATAATTATGAAGATATAGTTAATAAAACTGGAAATATAACCCCTACTCTGTGAGATTTTTATGAATGATTTTATTGGTGTATATGATGATGTGGTATCCCCAGAATATTGTGATAGTCTTATAAACTATTTTAAATGGTGTAAGGATAATAATAGGACTTGGAATAGGGATGAATGCAGTACTCTATCCAAAGAGGATGTTTCTACTACTCTTAATCCTATGAAGCAGACCGAAATTAATTTTAGTTATGACAATTTGGGGGGATTCATAGCAGAATTTAATGAAGTGTTTTGGAAAAATTGCTATAAACAGTATACTACAAAGTATGATATTCTTAATACGTTTAATAATCATACTATTTATTCTTATAAATTACAAGAAACAGAACCGTCTCAAGGGTATCATGTGTGGCATAGCGAGCAAGGATCGCTAGAATATAGCAGAAGAATTGCTGCATATATCTTATATTTGAATGATGTTGTAGAAGGCGGTGAGACTGAATTTTTATATTTGAGTAAGCGTATTGCAGCGAAAAGAGGAAGACTAGTTATATTTCCTGCAGGTTATACTCACACTCATCGTGGCAATCCTCCCTTATCTGGCACAAAATATATTATGACCGGGTGGGTGGAGTATTCATAATGTCTCTTTATAGCTTCTTACCGTCATCAGCTAGAAAAACTGCATATGAGCCATTTATTACATGGAGAGAAGCTTTTGATGCAAGACAGGTCTCAGATATAATTAACATGTGCGAAAAGCTTCCCGCATCAGATGGTATTGTGGGAGGACTTAAAGGTGATGTTAATACTCAAATTAGAGTTTCAAAAACTGCGTGGTTAGACAATTCAGAGCCTCATCAGTGGATATATGAAAAAATGGCTTTTCTAGCCAGAAGTATTAATAGTGATTTTTACAGATTTAATCTTTATGGGTTTGTAGAGGATATGCAGTATACGATATATACTGGAGACGAGGAAAGCCATTATACCTGGCATATAGACGCTGGTAAAAATACTGATTGTGCTAGAAAGCTTTCTTTGGTATTGCAGCTTTCAGATCCTGAAGAGTACGAGGGTGGCGATTTAGAAATATTAACTGGTCCGGAACCTCTTACTGTAGATAAAGAAAAAGGAATGCTGGCTGCTTTTCCTAGTTATGTCCTGCATAGAGTGACGCCGGTAACAAAAGGAATAAGAAGATCTTTGGTAGTATGGGTTGCAGGACCTGACTTTATATAGTCTTATAAATAAGAAAAACAACACTCTACCATCATGGCCACTAAAGCAAATCTTATAATAGATCAGGGAGCATCGTACAGCACCAATATCGATATTCTCGATGAATATGGTATTGCTATAGATTTGACTAGTTATACCGGTGCTGCTCAGATGAGAAAGCACTATACGTCATCTAACTCGGTTAGTTTTAGCGTAGATTTAGGTGGTGCTGACGGCACGGTTACATTATCGTTATCTGCAAATGCTACTGCTAATATAGCATCTGGTAGATATGTTTATGACGTAGAATTAACATCCAGCTCTGGTGAAGTCTCTAGAGTACTAGAAGGTATAGTTACAGTAACCCCTAACGTTACGAGATAATATGACTAGCAATATTAAAGCTGTAGTTAAGCAGAACAACCAGCTTCTAACGCAGCAATCAACACTTACTTTAAAAAACACGCTTAAAGACCAAATTACCATTCGCGAATTAGCTAACGTTGTAGAGGGAACTCCACAAGACGGTGATGCAATAGTTTACAATTCAAGTTTAAATAAATATGAGGTAAAACCGGTTACAACAATTTCAATATCAGGATTGGACGGGGGAACCTTCTAAATGTCAAATACAATCATTCAAATTAGACGCAGTACTGAAACTGCAGTACCTAGTAATTTACAGCCAGGTGAATTAGCCTATACATCGAATGGTGAGGTATTATTTATTGGTAGTGTGTTAGGCACAGACACCGCTAACGTTGTTGCGATTGCTGGTAAAAGAACTCCTGGTACCCTTACTGCCAATCAAGCAATAGTAACGAACCCTAACAATTTTGTTGATGTATTAAAGACAAATAAGTTAGTGATTGGAGCTGATGGATCTACTTCTAATATAGATCTTATTACTACAGATTCTACCATAACTGGCGCTAACGATAGTGGCACTGCTATATTATCTGCCAATGCTGTAAAACAATATGTGTCTAACTATGTGGCAGCTTCAGGCTTTTATGGACTGAACACATCCAACGGTACTTCAAATAATTCATTACAGTCAAACAGTACTGCCCAAGATACACTAACAATTCAAGGGACCAGCAATGAGGTAGAGGTTGGGCTTTCTGGTGATACGTTTACAATTGGATTGCCTGACAGCGTAACAATTACTAATGTATTAACAACCAACACTGCAAACGTAACCGATAATACAGCTAGCTCTAATACTACTACTGGAGCATTAAAAGTTGCTGGAGGTTTGGGTGTTGTTGGTAGAATTAATTCTGCAGAACTAGCTGTAGGAAATACAACAGTATATACATCTGTTAATGGCACAATAGTAAGTACAGAAAGTGTTCTAGCTACTAATACAGTTAATGCAGCAGTATTGAGCGTTGGTACTTGGGTAGTAGCAAACAATTCTGGTTTGTATACGACAGGAGTTGTAGATACAAACGTACTAAAGATAACCGGGTCTGGCATAACATATTTACAAGGAAACACAACACAAATTACGGTTGCCAATGGTGTTGCTCTATCGGTTAATGGGTCGGTAGGTACAGCTAACCAAGTACTAGCATCGAATGGCTCTGGATTGTATTGGAGAGGGATTGATGCTGATATTACCGAAGTTGTCGCCGGGGATGGTCTTACAGGTGGTGGTTCTGATGGAAGCGTAACACTTGATGTAGGAGCAGGTAACGGTATATCGGTTAACGCTAGCGCTGTTTCAGTTAATGCTAATGATGGTATTGTTGCAAATTCCTCTGGTGTTTTTGTTAGAGCAGGTACTGGTGTTACTGTTAATGCCACTGGCGTGCACATTGGTCAGGATGTCAGTACAACAAGCAACGTTACTTTCAGCTCTATAAATGTTACAGGCAACGTTGTACTGGGTAGTGATTCATCCGATGTTGTAGCTATTAATGGGCTAGTTAACACCAACATAATACCTTCGGCTAACGTTACATATAACCTTGGCTCGTCGGACTTAAACTTTTCTACTGTATATGCAAATACCATACTTGCTAAGTATGCAACGTTTGATCATAACGTATCTATTGCAGGTAACCTATCTGTTACTGGTACACTTGTTACAATTAACGTTGAAAACTTATCGGTATCAGATTCTCTAATTCAACTAGCATCTAACAACACATCGTCTGACGTATTAGATCTAGGGTTTTACGGTAACTATAACAACACCGGTGGCGCGCATCAACACGCTGGTCTGTTTAGAGATGCATCGGACGGTGTATTCAAGCTTTTTGATAGTTTAACAGCTGCTCCTGGTACTACTATTGATACATCAAACGCAACTTTCAATATTTCAACCTTAGTTGCTTACCTTTCGTCAGGCGGTTTAACAACCAATTCTACTTCTGTAGCTATAACCGCTAACGGGTCAGTTAATGTATCAATTGTAGCTAATACATTAAGCCTATCAACCGCATTAGCAGGCAATAGCGGTGGTACAGGACTTAACAGCTATACAGCAGAAGATATACTAGTTGCTAATTCAACTAACGGATTTAGAACTTTAGGGATAGGCACGAACGGATATGTTTTACAATCCAATGGCACAGCATTGGTGTACGCTTCATTAGACGGTGGCAGTTTCTAATAATGGAAGTTGATTTTGTTAATGCCTACATAAACAGGCAGAAGCAGTATATTGAAGATTTAACAAATAAACTTATACTGGCGGAAGCTAAGATCGTTACTTTAGAAAAAACAATTAACGATCTTAGCAATAAAATAGTTGATTATGAAAGCAAGACGGTGAAGCCAAGTGAAAATAGTCGTACTAAATCTTGATACAAGAAAAGACAGATTAGATTTTATTTCAGAGCAGCTTAGCGAGTACGAATGGACCAGATTACCGGCCATAAATGGTCACTCGTTAAGCTTATCTAATATAAGAGCATTAGGGTTTAAGCCTTACCTTAGGTGGCAGGACCCAATGCTACATCGCCACGCAACTATAACAGAAGTTGCAACCAGCATATCGCATTATAACGCGTGGATGCTTTGTGCTGAGCTCAATCACAACCTATTGATTCTTGAAGATGATTCAAGACTAGTAGGACATATTGACTCGAAAGAAATCGATAGACTGCTAGAAACACATGATATAGTTTATCTGGATCACAAAGAAATGTTTCCAGGTCATGTGCAGAATATAGACGATAAATTTATACGGCCATATTATCCTTATTGGAATAATGCTTACGCTATAAGCCCAAGACTTGCTAAGAAGCTAGTTAATTCCAAATTTAAGGAAAACATTATACCAGTTGATGAGTTCTTTCCGCTAATTAGTGGTGTCAACTATCTACACACCTGTCTGTCAGACAAGCCAGGCATACTTAATAATTTTACTGCATTAGTAGATATTTTCAAAGATCTTATACCTACTAACCCTATAGCCTATAAAACTAGTATATTTAATCAAGTATCTAGATCGGTACTTGGCTCTGATATTGAAAGTGGAGAATCCATAATGACTCAAGAAGCAATCGTTGTCACCGTTGCTACGGACCCTGAAAAATACAAATACCTTAGTAAGTCAAGTACATCTAAAGAGGTACCGATTATAAACATCGGTGCTGGTGTAGAATGGAAGGGCGGTACAATGCAAGGGCCAGGCGGTGGTCAAAAGATTAATTTAGTTAAAGATTATCTTAAGAGCATTGACGGTAATAAGATTATATTGTTCTGCGATGGTCATGATGTCATTATCAATGACTCGTTAGAGACTATCGTGAATAGATTCTTAGGGTTTGAATGTGATGTGCTTTTTGCAGCTGAAAAGATCTGCTGGCCTGATCGTTCCATGGAACAGTACTTTACTGAATCACATACCGCATACATGTATCTAAACAGCGGCGTATACATTGGTTATAAGGACTCTATCCTTTCCATCATAGATGATTATATACAGGATTCGGATGATGATCAACTATTTTTACAGAAGAAGTACGTAGAGAATAAGAGTGCTAATAAGATTAATATCAAATTAGATTATGAGAATTATATCTTTCAATGCCTAAGCTCTATTGAAGACGATTTAGTATTAAAGCCAACAAAGCAATTTGTTAATATTGCTACTAGATGCTGCCCATGCATCTTACATGGTAATGGTGGACCAAATGATAAGATTGTTTTTAAAAACATCTTCCAGCAGCTCTATCCAGATAATATAGAATTTATTGATGCTACAGAGCTTACAGTAGTAGCACCAGACATTCTTGAGATGGATTTTCTTACCCCTGAGATGTGCAAGAAAATTATTGATATGGCTGAGGCTCATGGCAAGTGGGAATCAATGTATGGCGATAAGTTTCCAGGACAAGAACTTAGAATCCGTGAATTTAGCATGGAGCTTTGGAATGCTTTAGAGAAACATTTTAAAGAATCTATAAACCCTGTAATAGAAAAATACTGGTTCCCACTACTAATGAACGGTTTGCGTGACGCATTCATTATTAAGTATTCACCTGAAACACAAAAAAGTCTGAACTGTCATCACGATGCCTCTCTTGTTTCAGGTAATGTTAAATTAAACGATGACTATGAAGGCGGCGATACCTACTTTTATAGACAAAACTTTTCTAATATAAATACTCAAATAGGTAAAATTATTTTATGGCCTGGCCAAGTGACACATGGACACGAAGGTCGAGAAGTAACCAAAGGCACTAAATATAATCTAGTAATATGGACAAGTAGAAAGCAGGGCGACATTAATTATTAACACTGTATATACAGTGATTACGGAGCCAAATGGCTAATAATGTTTTTCAAATTAAGCGCACCAGCATACCTGGTCGCGTGCCTAAAGGCGATCAGTTAGAAATAGGCGAATTAGCCGTTAACCTAGCTGACGCAACCCTTTACACCAAAAATACATCAAACACAGTTATTGCTCTTATCTCAGGTGCGTCCAAGGGAGATAAGGGCGATACCGGCGATAAAGGTGATCAAGGTTTCACAGGAGATAAAGGCGATATCGGCGATAAAGGCGATATCGGCGATAAAGGCGAGCAAGGTTTCACTGGTGACAAAGGCGAAAAGGGCGATACCGGAGATAAAGGCGAGCAAGGCTTCACAGGAGATAAAGGTGAAGTAGGCGATAAAGGTGATAAGGGTGACACTGGCGACAAAGGGGACAAGGGTGAGGTAGGAGATAAAGGCGAGCAGGGTATTACCGGTGACAAAGGTGATAAAGGTGACCAAGGTTTTACTGGCGAAAAAGGTGAAACTGGTGATAAGGGTAATACTGGGGATAAAGGTGAAACCGGCAATAAAGGTGAGACCGGAGACAAAGGTAATACCGGCGACAAGGGTGATGCGGGTGATAAAGGTGATAAGGGTGAGATAGGTTTCACCGGAGATAAAGGCGATACTGGTGAAAAGGGCGATCAAGGCTTCACCGGGGATAAAGGAGATAAAGGTGATTTAGGACCTAAAGGTGATACTGGTAACTTTGGTGGTGCTACCTTTGACTATGCATTCCTAAGCACAACGACTAACACCACACCGACTACCGGCTTCTTAAATTTCAGCAATTCCACCTATAGTGATGCTAACACACTTTATATTAGCTTTTCTGATCAACTATCAGCTAATATCTACTCGTTCCTACAAACAATTGATGACTCCACATCTAGTATCAAAGGCACATTCAAGCTTACAGACCAAGCAAACTCACTAGCATTCGCATTATTTAATATAGTAGGTTTACACACAGAAAATATAGACAGCTTTAGTGTCCCGGTCGGATTCATTTCTACTACCGCAGCCTTCACTAACAACACCCCGGTCTACATTACATTCGCAAGAACTGGTGATATCGGTGATAAAGGTGATAAAGGTAACAAGGGTGAAGTAGGACCAAAGGGAGATACTGGCGATAAAGGAGACTCCGGCGACAAGGGTGAGCAGGGGGTTACTGGTGACAAGGGTGATAAAGGGGACACTGGCGAAAAAGGTGAAACTGGTGATAAGGGCAATACCGGTGATAAAGGGGAAACCGGCGATAAAGGTAATACCGGAGACAAGGGCGAGGCTGGTAATAAGGGAGATATAGGCCCTAAGGGTGAAATTGGAGAAAAGGGTGACCAGGGGGAGAAGGGTGACCAAGGTTTCAAAGGCGAGACTGGCGAAAAAGGCGATAAAGGGGAAGTAGGCGATAAGGGTGAGCAAGGTTTTACTGGTGATAAGGGAGATACCGGGGAAAAAGGCGACACTGGCGAAAAAGGTGAAACTGGCGATAAGGGTGAGCAAGGTTTTACTGGTGATAAGGGAGATACCGGGGAAAAAGGCGACAAAGGGGACAAGGGTGATAAAGGTCAATCTGCTACCCTATTAAACGAGCAATTTACTGCAAGTGCCGGCCAGGCAATATTTACTCTTGCTACTGCTACTAATCTTTTATCACCTAGCGTATTTGTTAACGGGGTTTTACTAGCTAATACCGACTATACCTCAAATTCTTCTTCTGTTACTCTTTCCTTTGGTGCTACTGAAAATGATACAGTTACTGTTTACGGGTATGATGATACCGTAAATCCAAAGGGGGAAAAGGGCGAGAAGGGACTTTATACTGCATCATACCAAGTAGTTGAGAGATATACAGCTGCAAATAATCAAAATACTTTCTATTTTGATAGCCCGCCACTATATACTCCTCTAATTTACGTTAACGGTGTTTTATTATCAAACTCAGACTACACTTCCAACACTACGTCGATAGTTTTATCCCTTAATGCCTCTAACAACGACATTGTTACCGTAGTTGGCTTTGGCCAAACAGGTACTAAAGGTGAGAAGGGTAATAAGGGAGAAGCAGGAACTAATGGAGCCAATGGTGCAAAGGGAGATAAGGGTACAGATTATTTCCAAGTAAGAGAAGAATATATTGCTGCTAATAATCAAACAGAATTCTTCTATTATAGCCCACCCATAAATAGTCCATCTGTTTATGCTAATGGTGTATTGTTAAGTAGTGATGTTTATTCCTCAAATAGTACAAGCTTTACATTAGCAACACCTGTAGCAAATAATACAATGGTAATTGTCTACGGATTTACACAATCTGGAGTCAAAGGCCAAAAAGGCGAATCAGGTACTGTATCAGTTACGTTTATAGACGGGGGATCACCCTTTACCAGCACGTCAGGACCACATCTGTCCATTGACTTTGGAGGAGTAGCATAATGTCATTTGGAGTATTTCAGTTTAGAAGAGGCAGCGCCTCAGATTGGTCAACTGCTAATACAGTACTAGCAGCCGGTGAGCTTGGTATTGAAACAAATACTAGCCTGTTTAAAATTGGTGATGGTTCTACTGCCTGGACAGATCTACCTTATGGTGGTATACAAGGTATTAAAGGTGATAAGGGTTACGGAGACAAAGGCGAAAAAGGTGATGTAGGGCCTAAAGGTGATATCGGCAACAAAGGCGACAAAGGTGATACCGGTAATAAGGGTGACACCGGCCTAACCGCAACTCTTCTCTATGAAGAGTTTACAGCTACTAGCGATCAAACTACTTTCTATCCTTCTACATTCACAGCAAACACCGGCGGTGTACGAGTATTTTATAATGGTGTTTTATTAAGCAATACTGAGTACACATCAAACACAACTGCAATTGTTCTTTCTTCCGGTGCAACTGCTAGTGACTTGGTTGCTGTATACGGCTACGATCGAATAAGTCCTAAAGGTGATAAGGGCGAGACACCTGCTGTAAGCAACTTTAATTTTACAGCAGCAAACAATCAATCGGTATTTACATTATCAGGTATTACTACTCTAGGTAATATACTTGTTCACTTAAATGGTATCTTCCTTTCTAATACAGAATATACCGCAAACACTTCAAGAGTAACTCTCAACTTACCTGCAGCAAATAACGATGTACTTGACGTAGTAATATTTGATAGTGCAGGTGTTAAAGGGGAAAAAGGTAGCAATGCAGCAGGTCCATGGTTTGAGAATATTAGATTTGTTACCACCGACAGCACTATCACAAACACAGCTATTTCATTCACAGAAGGAATCGCGCCTTTACAGGTAAACAACTACACTACGATTACAGTTGATCGTGCTGCTACGTGGACAGTTGCAGATAATCTAGCAGTAGATTATACTAAAGGCTTACCAAATTATGTTGTAGATAATCTTTCTAATGTATTTGACGGGCAGACAAGATCGTTTAACCTAACATCAAATGGTGTTTCTATAACGCCATTTAACGGTGCAAGCTTAGATTTATATATAAACGGAACTAAGCAATTGCCGGCTAGATATATAAATGATTACTACAATTTACCAGAAGTTTCAGTGTTTAGTTCGGGATACTATGTTAATGGGTCTACTTTATATCTGTCCTCAGCGCCCACATTTGGGACCGCTTTCTATTGCACAGCCAAAGTAGCTGACACTGTGATAAACTTTAACAATTACCAAAAACAAACACCATTTAAACCATTAAGTATAATGCTTGATTAAGAGGACAACATGGCAAAACGTGTTATTTTAGATACTCAGTATACATTTACCCCTTCTACAAAAACAATTGTAATTCCTAGAGTCGTTCAAAGAGAAAGACTACTACTAATTACCAACGTTACTACTAACGCTGTAATTTACAACTTTAGCGATCCAGCACTTACCGCTACAAGTTTTACGATTGCGCAAGGGACAGTTACTACAAATCCAACTACTACAATTGTATTAAATTACAATACCGGTAACATGAATGCTACCGATAAGTTGCAGATTGTAGTTGACGAAATTAGTGAATCATTTATACCTGATGAGTCGATGATTGATCCAGTAGGTAAGATGAGAATTTCTTCTCCTCAAGCTTTGATTGATACTGACTTTGAATACGGGTTGCAACCTACAAAATGGGAAACTCTTACACTGCTTAACATGCAGCCAAGCTTTTTTGTTAACACACAAAACCCTATCACGATTACGGATATTCAAGCAACCGGTGGTTCAGCTACAGTTACTGTATCGACCGCTACTCCACCTGCAGTAGGTACACCAGTTCTTATTCAAGATAGCTTGTTTACTGGCGGTAATGGACCTTTCATAGTAGATTCTGTATCTGCTGGTACCAGCTTTACATATACTGCAAGAACACCATTTACGGGGTCATCTGGTTCAGTTTATAACTCAGCTCTATCTTCGGTATTCTCTGGTAGCTTTTATTCAAATGCAAGTATGCCACAAGCAACTGCCATGACTAATGTAAGTGTTATAGTTACAGTGACCACAACCAACCCTCATGGGTTGCAAGTAGGTGATGGTATCTATGTTACAGGCTCAACTGCATCGTCTAACCCGCCTAACGGCTCGTGGCAAGTGTGCTCGGTTCAAAGCAGCACTGTATTTAACTTTATGGTAAATTCTGCTCCATCCGGCGCAATTTCCGGCGGTACAATTTACCCAAGACCAGACGGTGTATATCTTCACAGAGCGTTCGACGGCGGTGTCCAGTTTACAACAGGTAACCAAGCACACAATATTCAAACCATTCGTCAAACAAGAAGATACTTTAGATACCAGTCAGGCAAAGGTATTCAAGTTAGTACAGGCACAAGCTTAAAGCCAAACATTAACGTAGATAAGATTACGTCGTCAGGAACAGTTGCCACTGTAACTACAAAGGTACCTCACTATATTAGTTTTGGTACAACGATTATTATTTCAGGCTGCAATGAAACAGCATATAATGGTACCTTTACTGTAACATCAGTTATAAATGACAACCAATTTACATATAGCACAGCCACAACCCCAACTGCTGCAACTGCAACCGGTATACCTACATTATCGGTTTCAAACTGGTATGGCGCAACAACCAGAACTGGGTTATTTGATTTCCAGAATGGTGTATTTTTTGAATTTGATGGTCAAACATTATACTGTGTAAGAAGAAGCTCAACTACACAGTTGTCCGGTTTCTTTAACGTTACTAATGGTTCGTCAACAGTATCAGGTGCAACCGTTAACGGAGTATCACCTTCACTATCGTCACAACTAGTGCCTGGGGACTTTATAGTTATTAGAGGGATGTCATACAGAGTTCTAAATATTGCAAGTGATACCTCTATGACAGTTTCGCCTCCTTATAGAGGAGCAACTCTATCAGGCTCGAACGTCTGTATTATTTCTAAGACTATCGATACAAGAGTTCCGCAAAACTTATGGAACATTGATAAGATGGACGGTACTGGCCCATCTGGTATGAACCTTGATCTTACTAAGATGCAAATGTTTTATCTTGACTATAGCTGGTACGGCGCTGGTACAGTAAGATATGGATTCAGAGATACACAAGGTAGAGTAGTTTACGTCCATAGGTTTGTTAACAATAACCAGAATACTGAAGCGTACATGCGTTCTGGTAACTTGCCTGCCAGATACGAAACCAATACTATTGCACCATTTACGAATCTTGCAGCAACGTTGGCATCAAGCGCAACAACAATGTCGGTTGGTAACACTGCTGCATTCCCAACATCTGGTACGGTTTATATTGATAACCCAAGCAATCCAGAGTATGTATTTTATTCAGGCAAGACAGCTACTACCCTTACTGGTCTTACAAGAGGTAAAGCAGCCACTACCGTAACAATGACAAGAACAAGTGGTAGCTCAACCTTAACAACAACTAACTCAGTAGCTGGTCTGCAGGTGGGCATGTTGATTTACGGTACAGGTATTCCAAATAATACCTATGTTGCGTCTATTACCACCGGAGCATTTAATACAGTGGTCATGTCCAGAGCTGCAACAAGCTCAGGCTCCTCTACTTACAGCTTTGCTAATATGGGTAATGCAACGGGCGATGTAACCCATACATTCTCAGCAACTGCTCCTATATCAGTGTATCTACATTCTCCACAATTCTCACCGACGATTAGCCACTGGGGCACATCGGTAATTATGGACGGTCAATACGATAACGATAAGTCGCTGCAATTTACCTATGGGGAAACAACCACTACAACCGCAATTGCTGGTAACGTTGCTTCAGTAACTATTAGTTCAGGCTCAAATACATTTAGCGTTGTTAATACGACACCAATATTCCCAGGTATGCTTGTTGCTGGTAACAACATTCCTGCTGGTGCTATCGTTACAGCAGTATCTGGCGGTAACCCTAACAACACTATTACAATGAATAGACAAGGGTCTGGTTCAGGTTCTGCAACAGTGACGTACAATAGTGCTGTTGCTCTTGCAACTCTAAGAGTTACACCTTCAGTTGATTCTGGTGTTACGGGGGTACTTGGCTCAAAAGAAATTGTTAACCGTATGCAGCTCACGTTGCAAAACTTGGACGTGCTAGTTAACGGTGTATTCCTTATTCAATTAATTCTGAACGGAACTCCTATTGCACCAACAACTAGCACAACAACAGGCTATACCGGTGCCACATCAGCGCTTAGCACCTTCGGTCCTATTGCTACTGGTACATCAAGCCTTGCGCAAATCGCTGACCATACAGGCCCTGTATATGTCTCAGGCGGGGAAGCGATGTTTAGCTTCTACGCTGTGAACAACGCCGGTTCTACTAACTACTCCGTAGCAGCTGCTGCTCTTAACATGCTACGAGATCTAGGTAATAGTATTCTTGGTGGTGGTACAACTAACACACCAGGTGCTGCAGGTGTTTACCCAGACGGTCCAGATACACTCACGGTTGTTGGTATTAACATCGGTAGCTCGAATGCTCAAATTCAAACACGTCTATCCTGGACAGAAGCACAAGCTTAAGAGGATAATATGGCATCTATTAAACTAAACGGTACCACTTCTAATTCGGTAACTATATCAGCGCCGGACAATCCTAATACTACAGTATATGTGTTGCCGGTGGCTGATGGATCAAATGGACAGGTACTGACTACCAACGGTGCCGGTTACATGTCATGGACGACAGTAGGTGTTGCAGGCGCTAATACTCAGATACAGTTTAATGATAGTGGTTCTAGTAACGGTTCAGCCAACCTAGCATTTTACAAGTCTAATTCAACTATTGCTGTTAATAATGCAGTTATTAATGCGTCTCTAACAGTTAATACTATTGCAGTAGGCGCTAACATAAATATTAACACGGCTACCGTATCAGTAGGAAACGCCACCAACAACGTTCAGATTAACTCAACCGGAGTGTTCTTAAGTAACGTTGCATATCCTACAACTACCACTATACTGACTTATAACTTAGCTTTCTAGGAAAAAATATGAAACAGCTATCTCTTTATAAACCAGCGTTTAGTACTGCTAATAACACATTAGATTTTTCATCAATGCCGAACTTTAGGTTCAGCAAGTTGTATGCTGTTATTAACACTACACAGAACGTGCCCTTGTACATTGCAGGCGCACCAAACCTAGGAGCTACTAATCCTGGTGGTGGGCCTCTAGTTACATTAAGTGTTAACACTTCAACATATAATCCATCTGATATTCTTAACATTTACTATGATGATTTAGATGGATTTGATACTTTTTCTCAGTATAATGTACGATACTCTAACTTAAAAACCATAGAGTTATTGGAACAGCTACTAATAGAAATTAAAGTGACTAACTTAATCCTTTCTGAAGGATTCGATGGCTCACCAAATATTACCGAAGTATCACAACTTCGTAAAGATATAAATAGTAACGTAACCGATGAAGGTTAATTTTAACTAAGTAAAGGAGACTCACATGCTTATTCAAGGACAAGTAGGCCCAATTTCTGCACAATCACTTGGTGCCGGTTCAAACCCAAACGTACGTCTTGGTCAACAAGGCGATCTTATCGCAACTGAGCTACACGGTCGTTATTATGAGACCAACTATCGTAGAGCTCTTTTCAACGCTTCTTCGACAGCTGCTGCTACAACCTCAGCCGGTACAACCACATCGTTTACCGGTCTAATGGTTTACAACCCACTTAACAGCCCAGTTAACCTAGTTATCAACAAGGTTGGCTATGCATTCATCGTTGCCTTCGGTTCTGCCGCTGCTTATGGTGTTATGACTGGCTTCAGCACAACTCCAATCTCGACATTCTCAACATCGAACACCTCGACCAAGTCGCAGTATGTTGGTGCTGCTCAAGGTTACGGTGTTGCTTATGCATCAGCTACTCTAACAGCTACCCCAATCGTTAACACCGTCTTCGGTTCAGGCCTAACTGGTGCTATCACAACAGTCCCATCAGTGCCTCTTCTATATGATCTAGAAGGCAGTGTTATTGTTCCTCCTGGTGGTTATGTTTGCTCGTACACCTCGTCGGCTTCTGGCGCTAGCGCATTCTTTGGCTCGTTCCAATGGGAAGAAGTACCAGTCTAATTTTAAACGGTATTTCAAGAAAGAAAGCACCCTTGTGGTGCTTTCTTTTTTTGTATAAATAGATAGTGTTCCACTATTCTATATCGCCATGGGTAAGACTAGAGACTTCTCAAGACTGCTATCTGAAAATCTAAACAATAACATCAAAATTGCTAATGCGCAGATGTATATTGGAGATGGTGGCGGCAATGCATACTTAAACTCAACAAGTATTGCAGTATCATCAGTTAACGCAACTACGCTTACTGTTACATCCATCTATTCCAACGGATCATTAGGTACATCAGGCCAGGTATTAACATCTAATGGTTCTGGTGCATACTGGTCAAGCTACACATCTCAGGCGTTAGGATTATTCAGCACAGTACAATTTAATGATGCAGGATACGCCAACGGTGCACAATACGTATCGTACGATAAACCAACCGGCGCATTCATAGTCGGTAGTAGCACCGCTAATACAAGAGTAGCTTTTAGCAATGTCAGTCTGAATGGTGACAGTGCAACGATATTTACTGGCAATGCAACTATTACTGGAACCTATAGTTCCAATGGTGTAGTGCTTTCTAATACAGCCTCCTCTGGCAACGTAAGCATTAATATGAGTGGTGTTCAGATAGGCAACTCAACAGTCAATTCTCAGCTGACATCTGCAGGGTTATCTGTTAATGGTGGTGTACCACTCAACATAACAACAGTATTAACATACAGTTTAGCCTTCTGATTATATGAGCAATTCTAGAGACCTATCAAGACTAGTATCAGAAAATATAGCTAATAATATTACTATATCTAATACTACGCTTACGTCTAGTAACGGTACTACTACCGCTACCGTAAATAATTCGTCTCTTATTCTAAATGGTAATATTGCGTTCTTAAGTGTTGGCAATAGCTCGGTCAATACATCCATTAATTCTACCAGTGTAACAGCTAACAAATTAGTATTAGGTGGTGTTATCGGAACAAACGGGCAAATATTGTACACCAATAGTACTGGTGGTAGTTATTGGAGCAACCTACAAGCTCCTAGTACAACTAGCAACACCTCCATCTTATATAACAATTCAGGATTTATAGGTGAAGCAAATTCACTTAATTACTTTTTTTCTAATAGTACTCTAGTAGTATCAAATACTGTAGTGCTTTCCAATGCTGGTTTAAGAATTGCAAATAGTACAAATAGCAATATTACATCAGTCAACACATCATCAATAACGTTCGGCAATTCAACCATACTACCGGATAGGGTCGTTGTAGGATCTGTCACTACAAATGCCGGGGTATTTTTTGATGGTGTCGCAGTTTCTAATAGCACAGTTGCAAATACTGTAGTAGCTAATAACTCCGGTTTCTATGTAAGTAACACATCAGTAAGTATTTGTACTACAAATAGCAGTGGAATATTTTTACAAAACAGTGCCAGCGTTAGCGTAGGAAATTCAGTAACTGGAAATATAATATTTAATTTTAATTCTATTTTATTTTCTAACTCTTCAGTTACTAACACTCTAAGATTAACACCTACAAATATCTTCCTTGGTAACTCAGTCCAAGGTAATGTGATGTTAAATGCAAATGGCATTTACATTTCAAACTCATCTTTCACCAATGGGATGCAGATTGCTGCCAGCAGCATCTCTATTGGCAATACTGTTGCAAATACATTGTACTTGTCCAACGGTGTGTTCATATCCAATTCTACCTTATCAAATGCGTTAATACTATCTGACTCTTTGTTAAAATTAGGTGGCAGTAGTAGTAACGTTAATATCACATCTACTACTGTAAACATTAGCTCTACATCTGCACTTCTTACTGTTGGTGCAGGCCCATGCACTTCTATTAACTCAACAGCTCTAGTAACTTCGTCTCTATCTGCTAACTTAGTTGCTTTAGGAGCAACATTCGAGACAGGCAATATAGCTGCAATAGCTGCTGGTACAACAATTAATTTTGATGTATTGACTCAGTCACTATTAGTTTACACTACACAAGCTACATCTAACTGGACGCTTAATATAAGAGCAAATTCTACTGTCACCTTGAATAGCGTAATGAATGTAGGTCAAGCTGCAACTATAACGTTTATAGCTAATGTGGGAAGTAGTACTTATGTTCAATCTGGGTTTACAGTAGACGGCAATGCCGTTAATCCAAGATGGGTAGGTAATCAAGCACCAGTTTTTGGTCTAGCTTCACAAACTAACATATACAGTATTACACTATTAAAAACGGGTTCAAACGCTTTTGAAGCATTTGAATCACTAACCAACTATAGGTAATATATGCCGTTTCGAAATGGTCTTTCTACTGGGCTAAACACGTTTCTTAGAAAAATACAAAACCCAGATCCTCCTACTATGAACGGATTTGGTACTGCACCAAACACATACAATCAGGCATATATTGCTTATTTTTATCCTTATAATGGTGGATCTACTATTACCAGTATTACCAGTACCTCCCTATCATCAGGTACTGTAGGGGTAACTAATAATCCATTTTATAACCCCAGCACACAATATGGTAATGCAGGGGTATATTTATCAGTTAGTGGTTTAAGACCGGGTACCACTCATTCTTTTACCTGCTACAGCACTAATATATTCGGCGCTAACTCCAGTTCCAATACTGTATCTAATAGTATTCAAATGGGTCATCCTATAGGACAGCAACCCTACAACGTCGCAGGCACTTATTCATGGATCGCACCTACAGATGTCTGGACAGTGCATGCCGTAGTTATAGGAGGAGGTAGCGGGGGAGGAGAATTTTCTGGATATGGTGGAGGCGGAGGTGGAGGATTAGCATATGTTAATAATATATCAGTCACTCCTGGCACCAGCTACACAGTAGTAGTTGGAAATGGAGGATCATATAGATCGTCCGGCGGTGCTTCGTATTTTATTAATACAAGTACAGTTCGCGCCACAGGGGCAACTAGTACCGGTGGTGCAGGAGGAGGTACTGGAGGCTCAAATACAGCAGGCATAGGTGGCACCGGAGGTACGGGAGGCACTTATTCTGCATTAGGATTTCCTGGGGCTGGTGGTGCAGGAGGTTATGGAGGTAACGGCGGTTACGGGGGTAACCCACAAACAAGCGGTGGCGACGGGGCTCAAGGGGCAGCAGGAGGTTCCGGAGGAACAAATCCTAGTTATGGTACATGGGGTGGCGGTGGTACTGATTATTTTGGTGCTGTGATAGCCACTGGTACAGGGGGGGTATATCAATCTGCACTAGGTTATAGTACTACACCAAGCGCCGGCAGCGCACAAGGAATATATACTACAGCTACTACCTATGGCGGCGCAAATAATTCTTATAATTATGCACCCGGGGGTGGTGGTGGTAATGGCGGCGCGACGCTAGTTAGCCAGGGCGGCGCAGGAGGAGTAAGAATTATATGGGGCAACAGTAGATTTTTCCCTTCAACTAATACTAGGGATTTTACACCAGTACCATAAAGGAATATAATATGACAATGCTTATAAGATTAGATGATAATGGTTTACCTATTGAACATCCTATTCTAGAAGAAAATTTTAGACTTTTTTATACCGGGCTTCCACCAATGTTAACAAGGGAAGTAGTTGAGTCTTTAGGTTTCGGCCTGTATGACTTTTCTGCTAAGCCCAGCTATGCATGGAATCAAAGTCTAAAAGAAGTATCCCCAGTTAGAGATGAAAATGGTATTTTTAGACAGACATGGGAAGTTACTGACCTTGAGGGTGAAGATCTAATAAAAGCTAAAGCAATGATTAAAAATAATTGCAGAATAGAGATATTAGGTCTTACAGAAAGAAGACTTGATGAATTTGCAAGAACAAAAGATTATTTGTCCTGCATTCATGCTATATCATATGTAAGTTCTTCAAACACTGTTTACAGTGCAGAAGCAAGATACATGTCGGACATCAGAGATATTACATGGTCCAAGGTATATGATTTGCTAAATGAAATAGACACTGGTAAGAGATCGTTTCTTACTTCTTTCTACGATATCAAAGACGAGCTACCAGAACTAAATTGGCCAAACACATAAATATTGTATTTAAATAGGTTAAAAAATGGGTATAATTAGAAACTTAGCAAGCCGTGCAACAGATAGCTTAGTACTAGAAACTACTGTTGCAACAGAAGGCCAGACCTATTTCCCATACTCATCTACAAAGAGTAACTTCAATAATTTTTTAATCTATATTAATGGTGTATTGCAATCCAATACTGGAGACTACACTGCAAACTCTCTAGGGGTTACTCTTACTCAAGCCGCTAATAGTAGCGATATTATTACTATAGGCATTATAAACAATGTTTTCTCCAAAGGAGAAAAGGGAGAGAAGGTTTCTAGTGCATTATACACAGATGCTAACAACACAATAGTTTTCACCAATTCAGACTCAACTGTTTTTCCGGTCACTGGTGTTAAAGGTCAAAAAGGTGATCAAGGTAGCAAAGGTGCAGATGGCAATGTCTATGCTGCTGGTGCAAAGGGTGATAAGGGAGATAAAGGTGATGTAGGACCGACCGGTTCAACCGGTAGTACTGGTGCAAAGGGCGATAAAGGTAGTCAGCTTTACGCCGCAACTTATATTGATGCTAATAATACTTTAGTATTTACTAACTCAGATTTTTCTACATTTGCAGCAACCGGAGTAAAAGGACAAAAAGGTGAGGTGGGTAATAATGGAACTAATGGAACTAAAGGGGATCCAGGGGTCACGCCATACACAACTAACATAGGGGATGGTACTAACACTTCTTTTACTATTAATCATAACCTAGCTAAGGCAGATGTGTCAGTAGTAGTTTTTGATAATGCTACTAATAACCAAGTGTACCCTGATGTATCAGTTACAAACAATAATACGTGTGTAGTTAGTTTTGTTACTGCACCTACCTCAAGCCAATATAGAGTCAGAGTTCTAGGGTTCTAATGGCCAATAATTATATTATTTCCCCTTCGTGGCAAAACGACGTTACTGAAGCAACTACCGGTACATTGCCTACCGGTGATAATAGCAGCATGAGTAATAATACAGTATCTGGCATGCAAAGATTACTTCAAAGAAACGCAAACGCAGGACAAACATTTCAGAATGGAATAGTATCTTCATACGATCTAATAGTATCGGGTGGGGGAATCTTTTATTATTTTGAAGGTGGGGTTCTAGCTCCTAATGGTGATATTCATTTTGTACCTCGCGAAACTCAGCGAGGACAAAAAATATCCGCTTCTGGAGTAGTTTCAACTTATAGTTTAGTGTATACTACTTATGGCGGTGCATATAGTGGCGGGGTATTAGCTCCTAATGGAGACATTCATATGATACCCTCTAGTGCAACCGTTGGCCAAAAAATATCCGCTTCTGGTGTCGTGTCAACTTATAGTTTAGTATATACTACTAATAGTGCTTATGGTGGAGGAGTTCTAGCACCTAATGGCGACATTCATTTTGTACCAAGCAATGCAAGTGTAGGCCAAAAAGTATCAGCATCTGGAGTTGTGTCAACTTATAGTTTAGTGTATACTAATGGTAACGGTGCCTATGCTGGTGGTGTATTAGCGCCTAATGGGGATATTCATTTTGTTCCGGGAAATGCAAACCGAGGACAAAAAATAAACACTAATACAGGAGTTGTGTCTACTTATAGTATAATTGCCAACTCCTATATTGGAGGAGTTCTAGCACCTAATGGGGATATTCATTTTGTTCCGGCAAGTGCAGAACGAGGACAAAAAATATCCGCTTCTGGGGTAGTATCAACTTATAGTTTAGTGTATACAGGGTTTATAGCATATCGCGGCGGAGTATTAGCACCTAATGGGGATATTCATTTTGTACCATATTTTACACCTGCAGGACAAAAAGTATCTGCATCAGGGGTAGTATCAACTTATAGTTTAGTTTTTACACAAGCAGCAATGCATTCAGGAGGTATTTTAGCACCTAATGGAGATATCCATTTTATACCAAATAGAGGTACACTAGGTCAAAAAATTTCAACAAACCCTGCAGAACCTTTCGGTATAGGCGTTTGCTGCTCTCCATTCTTTAATAAGTTCTAATCATGCCAACATATTCTTTATCACCAGGATGGGTTTCAGAAACAAGACAAAGAGCCTGGGGAACCATTAATACAGCAGATAATAGCACCACCACATCTAATAGCTGGTTCTATGGTATGAAAGGTATGATAGATGCAAGCGTAAATGCAGGACAAGCATTTCAGAACGGTATAGTATCAACATATAGTTTAGTGTATACTACTCTTGGTGCATATTTAGGCGGGGTTTTAGCACCTAATGGCGATATTCATTTCGTACCATATCTGGCCACAGTAGGACAAAAAGTATCAGCCTCCGGTGTAGTATCAACTTATAGTTTAGTGTATACTGATAATAGTGCATACCAAGGTGGTGTATTAGCGCCTAATGGAGACATTCATTTTATACCAGCAAGGGCAAATAGAGGCCAAAAAATAAACACTAATACAGGAGTTGTGTCAACTTATAGTTTAGTGTATACAACTTCTAATGCATATTATGGAGGAGTACTAGCTCCTAATGGTGATATTCATTTTATACCCTATGCTGGATTAGTAGGCCAAAAAATATCCGTTTCTGGAGTAGTATCTACTTATAGTTTAGTGTATACTACGTTTACTGGTTTATATTCTGGTGGGGTATTAGCTCCTAACGGGGATATTCATTTTATACCCTATGGTTCAGACGCAAAAGTAGGCCAAAAAATATCCGCTTCTGGAGTTATCTCAACTTATAGTTTGGTGTATACAACTAATTCTGCATATATTGGTGGGGTATTAGCTCCTAATGGGGACATTCATTTTATACCATATCAGGCCACAGTGGGTCAAAAAATAAACACTATTACAGGAATAGTATCAACTTATACTATTCCTGCAGGCGGCGGGTCAATCGGAGGAGTACTTGCCCCTACAGGAGAAATTTTCAGTGTTCCGAATGGCAGCAGAGGGCTTAAAATAAGTGCTAGTGGTACAGTAACCACTTATAGTGTTATTTCCCCTAGTTATGGCGGTGGGGTCCTAGCCCCTAATGGTGACATACATTTTGTACCCTATTTTACGAGTGTAGGTCAAAAGATATCAACACTACCGGCCATACCTTTTAATCAATCCATATGCCAGTCACCATTCTTTAATAAGTTCTAATAATGGCTATACAGAACCGTAATTCTAACACATTTATTTCAGAGGTACAAAGCACAACACAGGGCACACTACCGGCTGCGGATAATAGTTCTATAGGTAGTGATTTAACTGCATGGAATTCATTTAAGACAATATTAGATAAATCAGTTGCAGGTGGTAGTTTGTTTAGTAGCGGTGTAGTATCAACATATAGTTTAGTGTATACAACTAATTCTGCATATGCTGGTGGAGTACTAGCACCTAATGGAGATATACATTTTATACCTAAAAATGCAACAGTAGGGCAAAAAGTATCTGCCACCGGGGTTGTATCAACTTATAGTTTAGTTTATACTACTTCTGCTGCATATATGGGGGGAGTACTAGCACCTAATGGTGATATTCATTTTATACCGTACACTGCATCAGTAGGACAAAAAATTTCCGCTTCAGGAGTAGTATCAACTTATAGTTTAGTCTATATAGATCTATTTGCATACCAAGGAGGGGTATTAGCACCTAATGGAGAAATTCATTTTGTGCCATACCTCGCAACCGTTGGTCAAAAAATAAACACTAATACTGGAGTAGTATCAACTTATAGTCTAGTATATACAACTACTTCTGCTGCATATGCTGGTGGAGTACTAGCACCTAATGGAGATATTCATTTTATACCAAATAGTGCAAATAGAGGACAAAAGATTTCCGCATCTGGAGTAGTGTCAACTTATAGTTTAGTATATACTAAATCTGGTGCTTATACCGGAGGTGTATTAGCTCCTAACGGGGATATTCATTTTGTACCAGACCTAGCTGCAGTAGGTCAAAAAATAAACACTATTACAGGAGTAGTTTCAACTTATAGTTTAGTCTATACATATAAGTTTATGAGTGGGTATCGCGGAGGAGTATTAGCTCCCAACGGCGATGTTCATTTTTCCCCTGATGGTACGCCAGTGGGTCAAAAAGTATCTGCATCAGGGGTTGTATCTACATACAGCCTTATATCCACCGGCTACGGCAACTTCACCGGTGCAGTACTGGGAACTAATGGAGACATACATTTTGTTCCTACTTATCCAGTAGGTCAAAAAATTTCAACAAATCCAGGAATCCCTTTTAATATAGGCACATGCCTGTCACCTTTTTTCAATAAATTATAGTGAGGTTTAGTAATGTATAACCGTGATAAGATTATTGGTGTAATGCAAGAGATTTATGAAGGCTCAAAAGAAATAGCACCATACGTAATGGTTGCTCAGCCTAGAAGAGATCTGAACGAAACAGCAGCACAAAATTTTGATGGATACGATGGCCTTCATATTGACATGTTAGGTTTCTCACACGGCTTCTGTAATATAGGTGGAGAAAAGGTAGACGTTGCTCGAAATTATTTAATAGAAAGAGCATTAGAGAGCGGTGCAAAGTATCTTTTATTCGTAGGTGAAGATACTGTTCTCCCGTACGATGCATTTAAGGTCCTACACGAAACAGCAGAAAAGAATCCGGGTACAGTTGTTACCGGTGTTTACTATATCAAATGCTCCGATGCCATGATTATGGTACGAAATGGAAATTGGATCACTATTCCTAATGTAGATCCAGGGCAATTAATCACCGCCTGGCAGACAGGAATGGATGTGATGTTAATTCCTATTGATATTTTGAAGATATTAAAAGAAGAAGATCCTGAACTACCATTCTGCTGCATTGGTAATAACATTAATGATGAGATCCCTTTTGTAGGCGAGGACAACTTCTTTGTACACAGACTACACAGATTAGGAATTAAACTTCTTGTCAACACCGATGTACAGTGTCTGCATATGGATCTTGCATCAGGCAACTATACAGCACACCCATCAGTTGATCTTAAGAAGTACTATACCAATATTCCTATCGGCAGACCTCTTACCTTAGATGATAAAGACTATATTGACAGACGCTGGATTGATAGATTGCCAGAAGGCAGCAACAGCGGCAAAAACAAGCTACAGGCAATTATTGATAGCGGCGAACCTCTCAAGCTTAATATCGGCTCAGGCCGCGACAAGCTAGAAGGATACATTGGCATTGATAAATATAACAAGATTGCAGACATCAACGAAGATATTTTTGATGTTAAGTTGCCTTCAGGATGTGTTGATGAGATTTTTGCTTCACACGTGATTGAGCATATACCACAGCATAGAGCTCCAGAGCTGCTAAGTAAGTGGTTAGATGCTTTGAAGCCAGAGGGCAAGCTTGTTATGGAGATGCCTAATTTAGAGGGCCTCTGTAAAGCGTTTACTGATGCTAAGACGTTTGAAGAAAGATTTAGTTTAACGTTATGCATTTATGGTGCTTTTATAGATGAAGAAAAGCCATCAGAAGAGACGTTGAAGAATGGAGTTAAGTCGCCGCATCTGTTTGGTTACTATCCAGAAGCTTTAACACTTCTTTTAACCGAATTAGGATATAAAAACGTTCAAGTTCTACCACCTCAGGGTCAGCATCCGGGTGTTAATTTTAGAATAGAAGCAAACAAATAGGAGTAAAAATGACTTGTGAAATTTCTTTAGAAGGGCTCTTGACAGTTGGTGGAAACGAAGAAAGAGCACTCGCTGATATTAGAGTAACTTTTGACGATAAAGTCTACGACTGGAAGATTTTTATCCCCCCTGGTGCAAATCTTAACGAGTTCTTAGAGAGCTCAAAAGACAAGATTGTAGCAGAAATTGAAGCCAAAGAAGCTGAATGGGAAGCATTAGACCCAAAGACAAGAACTTTGCAATCACCATTTGGTGAAGACATGGTTATAGATATCAACAAGGATGAAATTGTTAGACCATCTATTCCTGACTACTATGCGCAAAGAAGAAATGAGTATCCACCATTGAGCGAGCAGTTGGGTGCAATTTGGAAGGGTGAAAACTCAGAAGAATTTGCTGCTATGAAACAAAAAATTCTAGATGTAAAAGCCAAGTATCCTAAGGTATAATCCATGACCAGAAGTAGAACACTTTCAACGTTTTCAGGCTTATCAACTTTAACAGCAGGTGCTAGTAATGTTGCATATGGTAACGCTACTGTTAATACCTTTATTAACGCCACTTCTATTTCTATCAGCAACTCTACCGTTAATACTACAATTAATACATCATCGTTTGCTGCAGGTAACACAACCGTTAATTCTGTAATTAACGCAACAAGTATTGCTATTAGAAATAGTACGTCGAATAGTGTAATTAATGCTTCTGCTTTAGTAATAGGAAATAGTACAGTAAATACTTCTATTAGTGTTGCAAATATTTCAATAGGCAACACTACTGTTAATACTCAGATTAATGCAACTTCTTTAGCTATTAACTTTACGTCAAACAGTCTTATAATAAACAGTACTGCATTACTAATAGGTAATTCTATATACGGTTCTTTTGCGAACAGCTCAGCCATAGGGATAAATTATGGGACTAATAGTTTTATAAACTCTACAGCGCTGTATGTATCCAACTCAGTTAGAGCAAATGCTACGCATATTATTCCTGGCGCAATCTATGCAAATAACTCTAACGGATCCTCTGGACAAGTACTTACATCAAATGGTTCGGGTATTTACTGGAGTACAGTAAGTGGCGGGGGAGGAAGTACACTGGCTATAGGAAATCTAGTATACATGATGTGGTATAAAAGTTCTTTATCAACGTACTACTTAGCACGAGGCTGGGTATATAAAAACAATAAAGCAACGAGCCCCTCTTCTAGTACTATGTATTTTAGACTTTATGATATCTATACTACTTCTTCTATTAACCCGTCATTTACAACTGTTGCTTCTGCTCCTATAAGTAGTTGGTCTTTTTCAGCTTTGAGTTCGAGCTATTCTGTGTTGGCGGGTAACGTACAGAGTCAACAACTATATGGTCTAGAGTTTTACAGCGGATATAATTATGCAGGCAGTGAGTCTATAATGCCTGCCAGTGTTACAGGGCCAACAGGAGCCACCACACTAAAGTACCCATCAGGAGGGCTTTCCGTTCATTCAAGCTCAGTATCAGGCTTTAATACTATATCGACTGACCCCACCTGGGGTTACACGCCTAACAACTATATTACTACTACTTATGTATTAGATGGTACTCAAGACTCTAAGATTGCTACTTTTAATTACCCCTAAACTAAATTATGACAAAAAGTAGATCAGTATCTAATGTTTTATCAAGACCAGTCTCTGCAGCTATTTTAACAGGTGCAGTATCTAATACCTCTATAAATTCTATATCTATTAGTATAGGTAATACTGCAACAAATACTACTATTAATAATTTTTCTATTAGTTTAGGTGCAGTATCTGTAGTTAACAATACCTCTTTGTCAGTTGGGAATAACAATAGAGTAAATACATCCACTCTTGTGTATAGTGGGGATACTAACACCACCGTAAACAACTCGTTGTTAGTAGTTGGAAACTTAACTTGTAATTCAACAAATGTTAACTTAGGTGTTGTTAGTTTAACTCATGGATATGACTCCGCTAATGGTGTTTTAATAGGTAATAACTCTTCTTATGCCATAGCTAATAGCCTTTCGAGCGTTTTTTATAGTTGGTGTGTCGGAAACTCGTCTATACGCAGCAGACTCTCCTACGATGGAGTAACTATAAACGATACAGGCTCTCCTAAAACTACAATCGGGTATACAGTAAGCACACAAAACATCTTTGCAAATGGATCTAGTGGAACAGCTGGCCAAGTTTTATATTCAAACGGAACGGGTGTGTATTGGGATTTACGTCCGGGAAATTTATCCATAGGCAATTTAGTCTATGTTATGTTTTATCCTTCCTTAACCGGGTCGTATTATACCATGGCCAGAGGATGGGTATATAAAAGCGGAAAAACCTCTAATATAGCTACTATTTACTTTAAATTTTATGATTATTATAGAACTACAGCTATTAATCCTTCTTGGGGCACGGTAGGTACAGCAAATAATGCATGGACAATTATGGGCACTGAAATAGCTTACAATACATTTGCCAGTGAAGTAACTAACAGACAACTTTATGGATTAGATTTTTATAGTGGGTATAATTATGCAGGAAGTACTAGTATAATGCCTGCATTCCCTAATTCAGCATCCGGTGCAATTACACTAAAATATCCTTCTGGGGGACTAGCAGCTTATACTACATCAGTTACTAGTGGCTCAAACCCTACAACAGATAGCACTTGGGGGTATGCACCCAACAACTATATTACCTTTTCTTATTCATTAGATGGAACTCTAGATAGTAGAATTTCTACTTTTAACTACCCTTAATAAATACTATTATGACAAAATTAGACACTCTTAGAGAACAAAATCCAGATCTAGAGCTATTTCCAGATCCTGATAATATTGATCTTACAACTAAAAAGGTTGTATTATTGGAAGAGCCTGTAGTACAGAATGAAAGAATTGAGTGGGCCACTCTAGAAGATCTTACAGAAGAAGATATACATTTAAGGCTAACTGACCTAAAAAGAATTGCATATCAGAGAAGAGCTTATCTTTTCTCACAGTTAAGCTGGCGTTATGAAAGACATAGCAGAGAAGTAAGATTAAATCTTCCTACCACTGACAACTTAGATGACCTAGATAATTATGCACAAGCATTAGCAGACATCTCAAAGCAACCAGATTACCCGTATACCATTACATGGCCTCAAGAGTTAAATTAAAGGAATAAACATGGCTATTCCAACTTCAAGAGATGAATTTAAAGAATACTGCCTTAGAAAGTTAGGTAAGCCCGTCCTTGAGATTAACGTAGACGACGATCAGATCGACGATCGTGTAGATGAGTCACTAAAGTACTATTATGATTATCATTTTGATGGGTCAGAAAAAATCTACTATAAGCACCTTATTACCGAACAAGATAAGGTTAACAAGTACATTACCCTACCAGAAAACATTATAGGAGCAGTAAAAATATTCCCTATAGGTGACCCGGTAGTTGGTCATCAAGACCTATTCAATATCAGATATCAGATTGCCCTTAATGATTTGTATACTCTTACATCAGTAAGTTTAATACCTTTCTATATGACAATGCAACATTTGGCTCTTATACAGCAAATCATTGTTGGTCAAAAGCCTATTAGATACAATCGTCATACTAACAGATTATATGTAGATATGGATTGGAATGTTCATACTGGAGCTACTTACCTTTTAGTCGAAGCATATATGGTAGTAGACCCAGAGGTATTTACAGATGCCTGGGGTGACAGATGGCTGCAAGAATACTGCACAGCAAAAATTAAGTATCAGTGGGGTACTAATTTAACGAAGTTTACTGGTTTAGAATTGCCTGGCGGCGTTAAGTTTAACGGAGAAAAAATATTAGATGATGCCAAGCAGGAAATTGATAAGTTAGAACAAGAAATGATTTCTAGCTACTCATTGCCGGTAATGGATATGATTGGGTAATGGCAACTAATTTTTATTTTAATAATTTTAGAAGCAGTCAGGAGCAGCTTCTAATTGAAAACTTAATAGTGGAATCTATTAAGATCTATGGTCATGAGCTTTATTATTTACCAAGAACTAGAACAACATATGATCCAATTTATGGTGAAAGTCCTATAAGCACCTTCAATAGTGCTTATATGCTAGAGATGTATATTAAGAATGTTGAAGGCTTTGCCGGGGAAGGGGACTTCTTATCTAAGTTTAATCTGGAGATAAGAGATAGGGTTACCTTTACTATGGCACGTAGAGTGTTTAATGAAGAGATAGGTAATATAGAAGCTCTAGTTAGACCAAGAGAAGGCGACTTGATATTTTTCCCGCTAAACAATAAGATTTTTGAAATTAAGTTTGTTGAACACGAAGCTATTTTCTATCAACTAGGCTCATTACAAACATTCGATATACAATGTGAACTGTTCGAATATAGCAACGAGATATTTAATACTGGTCTATTAGATGTTGATAATCTATATGACAACTATAGACTTGATGTTAATGCGTACTCTATTAAGTATCAAATAGGTGCAGATTATGGCTTTCTAACAGATGAGTCAGGCTTTAATCTAATCACAGAAGGTGAAGATGTTGGTGACCTAATAGTAGATAATACATCTACTATACAAAATGAAGCTTTAGAGTTTATTGACTTTACTAGTATAGATCCATTCAGTGAAGGCAATATTTAATTAGATTGTTTTCTTAATTTCCAGACTTCTTTTATTTTCTTTGACATAGCTTCATAGGAGAATTAAAATTTTCGGACAGACCTTTTATCACAAGACACTCAGAAAGTACGTAACGTACTTTGGCACCCTTTTTAATGACATTTACATTAACAGAGTAAATGCAAGCAATACAAGCATACAAACTCTTCGGGTACCCATCACATACGCACCTCGCGATAAAGCTCTAGCAAGAGTGGATGCCGATCCAAACCTCAATAGACCTGCTGCGGTTATTCTACCAGTAATGTCATTTGAGATGACAGGACTATCTTATGCTGCAAGTAGAAAGCTTGCTACAATCAATAAGAGTAGAATTACTAAAGTCGAAACTAATGA
>Ga0214923_10000236_pt1 | contig 84312 bp, 67 predicted proteins | sample LL1510_MetaG_FD_177993 | JGI IMG/M metagenome (GOLD analysis project Ga0214923, IMG submission 177993) | Freshwater microbial communities from Lake Lanier, Atlanta, Georgia, United States - LL-1510 | ecosystem: Environmental > Aquatic > Freshwater > Lake | place: USA: Georgia | collected...
ATAAAATACCTAATTTATATATATATCAATAAAGCAATTCAATTTTTTGATATATGTAGGGGTTGAAAGAACTAATATGTGAGTTTAGATTTAAGTATAAATTTATATATCAATTATAAGATGACACAATCGTATGAAGAATCTATATCAGTTGAATTTAATGTAATAGGTTTAGTTTTGGGGCGTGGTAGATGTAATTTGAGCACAATAGAAGAGAAATATAATATTAGTATTTCTCTTGAAAAAACTGGATCAAATAATTATCTTGTTGTGAGAGCAAGTTCACATCTTAATTTAGCTTTAGCGATTAAAGAATTAAATTATTTAATTTATGATAAAACAGAGTTTTATAAGGCCCTGCAAGCGAAAAAGAAAAGATATGAAGAAAAATATGTTGAAAATAGATTAAGACAAAAGGAAAATGAAATTCGAAAGAGATATATATTAGGTAGTGTAGAAGATGTTCCTAAAAAAGATAAAGAAATTAATATAGATAAAGGTCTTAAGAAAAATCCTTTCTCTGTATTGCAAATATGTGATCCAGATGAACTAGAACCATGTGTTGAAGAAAATGAAAAGATAGAATCTGAGATTGAGTATGATATAATTGATCAATCAGATATTCCACCACATTCTCCAACTTTGAGAGCTATAATGGAAGAATTTATATCTGATAGTGAAAGTGAGAGTATTATTTGTCAAAAATGTATTGATGAAGGAAGAACATCGTGTCCATGTGACTGAATTATAATAAAAATTGATTTATTTTTAAATATTATTTTGGTAAGTAGAAAAATTATGACTTCACTTACTTTAACTAATTATCAAAAAGTTAGATGTTTTAACATTGTTTTTAATAGTCCTAGATATGATAAAGAAAATTATGATATCTTCAAGGAAAATCCTAAACTAGTTAAGTTACGATGGGATTTAATAAATGAAGAATCCACTGAATTATTTGATGCTTTAGATCAACGTGATTATGTTGAAATTATTGACGCAATTGGTGATATTTTATATGTGGTTCTAGGTGCTGTTGATGCGTTTGGATATAATTTTGATGATCATTTATTATCTAAGTGTAAAGATGTTTTGGTTTCAGATTATGGCTTGGATGTTATACCAGATTTGAAGAATGATTTTGATAAGTTTAATCAAACTAGAATGGCTTTAGTATTTGATAACAAAGATTATTGTAATCTTTTACAAAAGATAAGATCAAATTATCAAACACAATTAAATACATTAAAGGAGTTAATTGATTCATCAGATTACTATGGTGTTATAAATCAATTAGTAAATTTAAATAATTATTTGTATTTATGGGCTTATCTGTTTGGGTTTGATTTAGATTATGCTTTTAACTTGATACATGAATCAAATATGAGTAAATTAGCTGAAACGGAAGAAATTGCAAAAGAAACTGTTAAATGGTATCTAGATCATCCAGAAAAAGGTTATGATAGTCCTGTTTATCGTTTATCAGAAATTAAAGATAATGGACAAGATAGGTGGATCATTTATAATGATAGTACTAAAAAAGCCCTAAAATCTATTAAATATAATCCAGTTGATTTGAGTGCTTTTCTTAATAAAAATAACTAGAACTAAAACTTTTTAGTAATCTATTAGAACAATTAAGTAATATTTCTTAATAATTTTATTTTTTTTATTAGCATTTTAAGAACAAGAACAATAACGTAAAAGGTTGAAGTGTTCTAGTTGTTTTTACTATATTTATTATATTTACATACATATTCAAGAGCTTTCGGATGTTTTCGTAAATTTACGAAGTTATTCTTGAAATACTAGAATTATTAAATAATATTCGTAATGATTACGAAAGCTTCCGAAATCCTTTGACAGTTTATGTGCGACTCTAATGGGGGTCTTGAATCTTTGGGGTATCACGAGGCTTAAAAACATTAGGACTTTGAATCACAAATGCTTTGAGTAAATATAAATATTCTTATGGGTTTATATTTTTTGCGTAAAATTTTAAAATGTTCTAGTTGTAACTGGATCTAGAATAATATTTTTTAAAAACTTTCTAGAGCACAAAAGTAAAAATGTTAAGGTGTTCTAGTTGTAATAGTAACTGGAATAATATTTTTTAAGAACTTTCTAGGACACAAAAGTAAAAATGTTAAAATGTTCTAGTTGTAACTGGATCTAGAATAATATTTTTTTAAAACTTTCTAGGACACAAAAGTAAAAATGTTAAAATGTTCTAGTTGTAACTGGATCTAGAATAATATTTTTTTAAAACTTTCTAGGACACAAAAGTAAAAATTTTAAGTTGTTCTAGTTGTAATAGAATCTAGAATAATATTTTTAAAACTTTCTAGTGTACAAAAGTAAAAATTTTAGAGTGTTCTAGTTGTAACTGGATCTAGAATAATATTTTTTTAAAACTTTCTAGGACACAAAAGTAAAAATGTTAAGATGTTCTAGTTGTGATAGTAACTGGAATAATATTTTTTAAAAACTTTCTAGATGAACAAAGTAAAAATTTTAAGTTGTTCTAGATGTAATAGTAACTGGAATAATATTTTTTTAAAACTTTCTAGATGAACAAAGTAAAAATTTTAAGTTGTTCTAGTTGTAACTGGATCTAGAATAATATTTTTTAAAAACTTTCTAGATGAACAAAGTAAAAATTTTAAGTTGTTCTAGATGTAATAGTAACTGGAATAATATTTTTTTAAAACTTTCTAGGACACAAAAGTAAAAATTTTAGAGTGTTCTAGTTGTAACTGGATCTAGAATAATATTTTTTTAAAACTTTCTAGGACACAAAAGTAAAAATTTTAGAGTGTTCTAGTTGTAACTGGATCTAGAATAATATTTTTTTAAAACTTTCTAGGACACAAAAGTAAAAATGTTAAGTTGTTCTAGATGTAATAGTAACTGGAATTATATTTTTTAAAACTTTCCAGGACACAAAAGTAAAAATTTTAGAGTGGTCTAGATGTAATAGTAACTGGAATAATATTTTTTTAAAACTTTCTAGGACACAAAAGTAAAAATTTTAAGATGTTCTAGATGTAATGGAATCTAGAATAATATTTTTTTAAAACTTTCTAGGACACAAAAGTAAAAATGTTAAGATGTTCTAGATGTAATAGTAACTGGAACAATATTTTTTAAAAACTTTCTAGTGTAAAAAAGAATAAAATTGAAATTTAATTGTCTATAAATAAAATATATAATCTAATATGTCTAATTTGAATCAGTTACTTATTAAAAAATTTGAGGAAGAACAAATTGAGAATGAGAGACTGGAATTATTTAAAAGTTTGCAAGATTTAGCGATAGTAAATAAACAATTAACTGAATATTTTCAAAATTCACAACCAAAGGTGGAAACGATAATGGATAATTTGAATAGTGCACATATAATGGTAAGTAATGGTATGGAGGATTTAAAGGTTGCGAGTGAGTATTCTTTTAAATTGTTTCCGGTTGTATTAGGTGTAACAATTGGTGTTATTATTGGAGGACCATTTGGATTTATTTCGGGTTTTAAGGCTGGTGGTGCAATTGCGGCGGGTGGTTTAGGAATTATTGGAGGTGTGGCTGGATATCAGATTCAAAAATAAAATTGTTTAATAATATAATATTAAAATAGTATTAAAATAGTATTAAATGACAAAGGTTGTGAATATTAAAGTAAAAGAATTAAGACAGGATGGTTATTGGGATTTATTGGAGTGGTTAAAAAAACCTGAACATATTTATATAGGAAGATCTGTATGGAATATTAAAGGTGCGGATGATTCTTTTTGGAGGAATCCGTTTTCAGTTAAAAAATATGGAAGAGATAAATGTCTCGAAATGTATAAAAATTATGTTTTAAATAATCCGAAAATGATGTCAAAAATTAGGGAATTAGAAGGTAAAAAACTGGGTTGTTGGTGTCATCCTGAAAAATGTCATGGGGATATTTTGGTTGAAATTCTGTATCAAGAAAAAGAGAAGGATATTAAAGCGAATATGAAAAAGGAAATAAGTAATGGTTTGAGAAGTGCAAAAGAAATAATTCTAGCATAAAGTTATCTGTCAGTATAATAAAAATAAAATGAAAAATATGGATGAAGAAGAATTGTATCATGAATTTTATATTTCTAGTGTCAAATTGGATCCACAAATTTTTGATATTTACCCACTTGATTTTCCCAAATTAAAAAATCATTTTCCTAGTGAATTCAATTATAAAACGGTATATCCGAATTATTTATCGGATCAGTATGATGTGGAGAATAAAACTATCATATCTACTTTTATAAAAAAAGCTAAAACTCTTGAACTGTTGTATCCTGAAAGTTTAAATTTGAAGGTTTTTATATTTTATTTAGAAAATGACCTTGATTCATATAATTATCCGTTTGATTTATTACCAATTGATCATAAAAATAATCCATATTCTTATATAACAGAAGAATCATCTGGTGATGGTTATTATACTTTTGTGAATGAGCAAGATTATATTGATTATATTAAGAGGATGAGAGAATTCCAGATATATTCTGATACAATAAGGATGAAGATGAGGATAGGATGTGAGAAGAATATTACATTACCTAGGATAATAGTTGAAAAAACTATCAAACAGCTTCAAAAAATAATAAAAAGTAAAGCATATCATAATAAAAATGCTTCAAAGTATTATCCGAATTTTAATATGGAGATGGATAATATTTTTGGTATTGAAATAAAAAAAACGATATCATTTTTGAAAGATGAATATATAGATCATTCTAGAAAAACTCTAGGATATTGTTTTATAAATCCTGAAATGTATAAATATTGTGTAAGGACGAATGTAACGGATAATGATATAAAAGTGGAGGATATTTATCAGATAGGATTAAAAGAAATACATAAAATAGATAAAGAAATGATGAGTGTATTAGGTCAATTATTGAAGAAAAATTTTAAAGGTAGAAGTGACTATATTAATGAGAGAACTAAGTATGAGAAAGATCCTAAAAATGTGTTTCAAACATCTGCTGAGGTTCTAGATACGTATAATAAAATTAGGAAAGACATTCAGGATACGGTTATAAAGCCATATTTTGGTAATATTAAGATAAGTCATGATTATCAAATTAGACCTGTACCAGACCATAGTGTGGATAATGAATCAGCGTATTATTATCCGGCGAATCAGAATTTGACTAGAAAGGGAACATTTTATTTGAATGTGGCGAATCCGGAAAAATTATCTAAGAATGAAGTGTTAGCGTTATCATTACATGAGGGTAATCCTGGACATCATTTTCAGTTGACGTATAAATTGGATAATATGAAAAAATTACCAGAATATTTGAAAATTTATGATGGTTTAACGGCTTATGTTGAAGGATGGGGATTATATGTAGAAACATTAGGTAATTATGAAAAAAGTAAAGGATTATATCAAAAATATGGTCAATTAAAGATGGAGATGTTGAGATCTTTGAGGTTGGTATTGGATACTGGAATTCATTATTATGGATGGACACTTAATAGAGCTAGACAATATTATATGAAATATCTGAGTGATGATATTGATAATATTGATCGTGAATTATTAAGATATGTGGTAGATCCGGGGCAAGCTCTAGCGTATAAAATGGGACAATTATCATTTTTGAGGATGCAAAAAAGATATTTGGAGGATGGTTTGTTATTGAAACAGTATCATCAAAAATGTTTTGAAAAAGGAGAATTACCGCTTTATTTATTTGAAGAGGTATTAGAAAAAGAAATAAAAATAAAGTTTTAATAAGGTAACTTAATGTTGAGGGCAAACACTGAGATGTGTATTATTAATTTTTTTTACGTGTAGTTGTGTCTCACCGCAATCCCAGCAATATATATTTGGACAAATATTACATTTAGATATATGTATGAAATCATCGTAAGGTAGATTCAAATCATTTTTAATACTGTTTTTACATTTTGTGCATTTTTTGTCGATGATATAAAATAATGTTAATGGATCTTTTTGAATACATTTAGAACATGTTACTTTATTTAAGAATTCATTTAAATTGTATTTTGTGAATATTTCGTTATTAGAATTTATTTTATTACAGTCGTGACAGATTTCTTTATCACATAAATGACATCTGAAAAATAAACAACTTTTGTGATGTATTTTATTAGAATCAAATAAATCAGATGTTCCACATGTTAAACATTTAGATCCTTCAGAATAATTTAATGAATCTATCAATATTTTGGGGCGAGTACATCTAGAACAATAATTTAACTCTTTATCACCACCATACTTATTTTTGCCATAATAAGAACAATAATGATTAGTTCTAATACCACTACGGTCATAACAATCATAACAATATATTGTGTTACATCCATTACATTTAGCATACCCTCCATTCAGTGCGCAATATCTACTATTTTGAACATGTTTATTACAGAAATAACAATTCGGCATTATTTTATATATATATATATTGTTGTTGTTTTATTGTTTTTTATAGAATAGTTTTTTATAGAATAGTTTTTTATATAAAATATTAATAGAAAATGAAAAAGGTATAATGGAAAGGTATAATAGTGATGACCGGATTCGAACCGGTGTGGGTATAAACCAGAAGAGCTTGAATCTACTCCCTTCGACCACTCGGGCACATCACCATATTGGTTTAATTATTATATGAAAGATTATAAAAGAGTATACATGATGGCGATAGGATTCGAACCTATGTGGGTATTAACCAATACGACCTTAACGCATTCCCTTCGACCGCTCGGGCACGCCACCTTAATAACTACATATAATAATTGAACGACACTGATAGGATTCGAACCTATAAGACTTTTTGAGTCGACCTGTTAGCAACAGGCCACCTCTACCGACTGAGGACAACAGTGTCTCAAGTGGGGAATACAGGAATTGAACCTGTGCCACCATGTCCCTAACATGATATCCTACCACTAGAATAATTCCCCTAAACGACGTTGACTGGAATCGAACCAGCACGAGATTAATCTCATTAGTTTTCGAAACTAACCCTCTAACCAATTTGAGGAGCAACGTCTTGTTATAAAATAAAGGGAGATATAGGAATTGAACCTATGCCATCATGATCCGAACATGATATCCTACCACTAGAAGAATCTCCCTAAAACTGTAAACGACATTTACTGGAATCGAAGTCAGCACTAGATTGATCTTATTAGTTTTCTAAACTAACCCTCTAACCAATTCTTAATTATCACTAGAATAATCTCGAAAAGAGTGTTGATGATGGACCCGGCCAGAATTGAACTGACACTGCGCGGTTGCAAACCGCGAATGCTACCGTTACACCACGGGCCCAAGAAGAGGTGAAGTGTTGTCTTCGAGAATCTTCCTAAAACAAAGAACGACATTGACTGGAATCGAACCAGCATGAGATTAATCTCATTAGTTTTCAAAACTAACCCTCTAACCAATTTGAGGAGCAATGCCTGAATATTATATTTGTAAGATGTATTAAAATGTATTAAAGGGGGATACAGGAATTGAACCTGTGCCACCATGATCCAAACATGGTATCATACCACTAGAAGAATCCCCCTAAACGACGTCGACTGGAATCGAACCAGCACGAGATTAATCTCATTAGTTTTCTAAACTAACCCTCTAACCAATTTGAGGAGCAACGCCTTGGAATAATGGAATAAAAAAAGTAATTAATAATTTAATTATTAATGATCACTGTAGGACTTGAACCTACATAAGCTACCCTATTAAGATAGTGCTCTAACCAAATTGAGCTAAGTGATCAAGAATGGTTTCTACGGGACTCGAACCCGCAACCTACACCCCATAAAGATGCTGCTCTACCATTGAGCTAAGAAACCCGGATGGTTCTTACGGGACTCGAACCCGCAACCTACACCCCATAAAGATGCTGCTCTACCATTGAGCTAAAGAACCACAGTGCAATATTATACTTATTGTATTATTATTGTACTATGATCTATTATTATTATTGGTTTCAGATTCAATTTTTTTTTATAGGTACCGACCTGACCAAAAGAGCATTAAAAGAGCATTAATGAGAGTAGTAGGAATTGAACCTACGATCTTCTGTGTGTTAAACAGATGCCTTACCACTAGACTATACTCTCTTTTATATGTCACATACGAGAGTTGAACTCGTTCTTCCTACTTGGAAGGTAGACGTGCAGCCGTTACACCAATGTGACTTTTAAATTAAATACTAGTGACAGGATTCGAACCTGTGTGGGCATATCGCCAAAGGATCTTAAGTCCTTTCCCATCGACCACTCGGGCACACTAGCTTATTTTAATAAAGGGCACTATAGGAATTGAACCTATAACCTACCGCTCTGCAGGCGGTCGCTCTAACCGTTGAGCTAAGTACCCTAATACTTATTTCTTATATTTTTTTTAAATTATTAAGCCCCAGTCAGGAATCGAACCTGAATCTTCTCGTCCGTAGCGAGATGTGCGAAGACCATTACACCAAAGGGGCTCTAAAAAAATATAATAAAATATAATATCCCGCCCAAGAATTGAACTTGGCCCTCCTGTTTGGTAGACAGGCATGCTTGCCACTAACACTAACGAGATTATGGAGTATACACGAGTCGAACATGTGACCTCCTCGATGCTAACGAGACGCTCTACCAACTGAGCTAATACCCCTTTTAATTTATATCTCTATTACAAGGTTCGAACTTGTTCCTCAACATGTTGAATTGTATGCAGCCAATTACACCTAATAGAGATATTTTAATTTGTTCTAGTTGTTCGTCAGAACGCGATTTGATTTTTATTTTTGCTGGAAACAACCTAAGGACCCACCTGGACTCGAACCAGATTCCTAAGACTCAAAATCTTAGATGCTAACCCATACACCATGGATCCTTTATAATACTAATATAATAAAAAAATAAATTAATTTTAATTATGTTATACATTATAATATTAATTATGTTTAAATAATTATGTTATACCCTATATGGGGATCGAACCCATGACCTCCAGGTTAAAAGCCTGTTGCTCTACCGGCTGAGCTAATAGGGCACTCCTACTACTTCTTTAATATCCTCTCTTTAATATCCTCTTTAATATTCTATTTAATATTTATACCCTATATGGGGATCGAACCCATGACCTCCAGGTTAAAAGCCTGTTGCTCTACCGGCTGAGCTAATAGGGCACTCCTACTATTTCTATATAATATACCTCATATGGGGATCGAACCCATGACCTCCAGATTAAGAGTCTGTTGCTCTACCAGCTGAGCTAATGAAGTACTTCTACTACTACTACTATATAATATTAATTATTTTTAAATAATTAATCTTTATACCCTATATGGGGATCGAACCCATGACCTCCAGGTTAAAAGCCTGTTGCTCTACCGGCTGAGCTAATAGGGCTCATACGCTTCTACCGGGAATCGAACCCGGGTCCTTTGATTAGAAGTCAAAGATGTTAAGACCACTACACCATAGAAGCTAAGTTTGCTAGTTACATTTTGTGTTTTAAAAATATATTTTATTTATCGCTGCATGTAACAATAAGCCAATACTTGGAATCGAACCAAGATCATCACGATCACAACGTGATGCTCTACCATTGAGCTATATCGGCTCTTATACTTTAATATAAGAAAAAAAAACAATTCAATTTTTTTTTAATACCCCTTGAGCTGACAAAAAGTCCTATCCGGAATTGAACCGAAATCTCTTGACTCAGAATCAAGTGTGGTAACCATTACACTATAGGACCTTATTTTAATAAAAAATTATATACATTAATACTTTCATAGCACATAGGTTTTACCCTATACACTATACGCATCCGTAAAACTCTCTAAGACCGATATGTGACAATCTTAGAAAATCCCCTGACGATACTAAATATTAACGTATAGTATTATTTTCAGCATACTGTTTGTTACCCATTAGCCTTTCGACTAATGACTAACGCACACCCGTTCAGTTACTAAAGGTACATACCTAAATCCTTTTAGCAACTTCTCTGCGATGTTAACAGTATTACCTAGATAATACACTAATATTTATTATGATTTTTACAATTCAATTTTTTTATTAAACCATACCCAAATCATACCTAAATATTCTAGAAATCTAGAAAAGACCCTAATCGGAATTGAACCGATGTTATGTGATCTGGAGTCACAGATGTTACCACTACACCATAGAGTCTTTTAACTTATACAAAGAAAAAAAATTTGGTTCTTTTGAACCGTGCTGTCTGTGTTGTACATAGTTTTACATCTTTGAGAGATGGTTTTTTAACATCGGGGAGCCAACATCCACCGATGGCAGGGTTCGAACCTACATGAATTTTATGAAAGAAAATTGTTTTACCTTGGGGTGTTGAATTGCAGACCACAGACACTAATATTTATTATGAATTTTACAATTCAATTTTTTTATTTTTTTATTAAGTACCATCCAAAATGTACAAAATATAATCACTACTTTATTCATCAACACAAATATGAATAAAGAAAGTGAAAGAATCCCTCTGCCTGGAGTCGAACCAGGTCTGATCGGACTACAGCCGAACATGCTACCGTTACACCACAGATGGAAATAAAAAAATGTATGTATAGTTAAACTGTATTCATGCAATGCGACCTCATCCACAAATATCATCCAATAAGGACTCCTTAAGTTTCAAAACGCAACGCAATCATATTGGATAACTATACTACTATTTATTATGATTTTTTCAATTCAATTTTTTTATTTAAATTCACCTAAAACATCCAAAAACATTCTAGGAAAGACCTTAATTGAAGTAACAGATGTTGCAACTACATCAACACCATAGAGTCTTTTAACTTATACAAAGAAAAAAAATTTAGTATAATTGTGCATTTGTGACGATGTTTCGATGAAATAAATCTCATGCAATCGGTTAAAAGCCAATCGTTCAAGTCGTAACCATAACGACCTGAACCGAAACTAGTTTTTGGTTTTGATGGGAATTCAACCCATGCCGATCGATCCAATGACCGATTGTTCTATCATATTCACTAAACTACAAAACCAATAACCAATCACACACAATTATACTGATATTTATATAATATGATTATTTCAATTCAATTTTTATCTTTTTAAATATCACCTAAAACATCCAAAAACATGCTAGAAAATTCTAGAAAAGACCCTAACCGGAATTGAACCGATGTCCTGTGATCTGGAGTCACAGATGTTACCACTACACCATAGAGTCTTTTAACTTATACAAAGAAAAAAAATTTAGTATAATTATACTAGTAATCTTGTTTCGATGGAAATAACCCATATAACCAGTTAAACGCTGGCTGTTCACGAAGGACCGAAACGGGTCTTGACAGGAATTTAACCCATGCCTATCAGTCGCAATGACTGATTGTTCTACCGGCCGACAACCGATTTCATTAAACTACAAAACCAATCACATCGCATAATTATGCTAATATTAGTATAACTATACAGGTAATATTGTTTCGATGGGATACACCAAGGAATTGACCCTTGGCTTAACCCATATAATTGGCTAAACCCCGACTGTTCACGAAGGACCGAAACGGGTTTTGATGGGAATTTAACCCATGTCTATCAGTCGCAATGACTGATTGTTCTATCGGCCGATGACCGATTTCATTGAACTACAAAACCAACCACACTGCACAACTATACTGATATTTATATAATATGATTATTTCAATTCAATTTTTATCTTTTTAAATATCACCTAAAACACCTAAAACATGCTAGAAAATTCTAGAAAATTCTAGAAAAGACCCTAACCGGAATTGAACCGATGTCCTGTGATCTGGAGTCACAGATGTTACCACTACACCATAGAGTCTTTTAACTTATACAAAGAAAAAAATATTAGCTTTAATAGGATTTAAACCTATGTCTATCGGTATGGCCCCCGATTGTGTTTTACTACACCATAAAGCCCTTTAACTTATACAAAGAAAAAAATATTAGCTTTAATAGGACTTAAACCTATGTCTATCGGTATGGCCTGCCGATTGTGTTTTACTACACCATAAAGCCCTTTATTAAATATGCTTATTACCTTTTATTAACATCAGTTGCCTGATGATAGGAGTTGAACCTATGATACCAATTGTATTTATTGCTGCAGGTAATATAACGTTTTCACCGGGATTTGCACCACAGACTACCTCCTTATAGAGAAGGTGTGCTACTGTTACACTATGAAAACATGTGCCTCGAGAAAGAATCGAACTTTCGTCAATAGATCTTCACTCTATCGCTTTTCCACTAAGCTATCGAGGCATTGTTACTATATGCAACCGACCTTACCACTAGGCTAAGTTGTTACACTTAGGTTGGCACCGACCCAACATACATCACAATATAATAACGTAAGGCTTCGAAGGGAATTGAACCCTTGTTTATCGGTTAACAGCCGATTGTTCTAACCACTGAACTACGAAGCCATTTAACTCCCGTATGGAGAATTGAACTCCAACCTTTAGGGTGAAAGCCTAACATCCTACCATTAGACGATACGGGAATATGCTCTATGAGGGAATCGAACCCACACCTTGCGACTTAGGAAATCGACGTTCTACCATTGAACTAATAGAGCTTTTGTGCTAGAAACCTTTAGCTTTTGCTGCAAGTTTCTATACACCATCACCGGGAATTGCACCACAGACCTGATTTGGTCCTTCTTTAGAACCAAAACTATGCTACTGTTTACACTATGATGGCAAAGAGGCTTCGAAGGGAATTGAACCCTTGTTTATCGGTTAACAGCCGATTGTTCTAACCACTGAACTACGAAGCCATTGAGCTGACAACCTTTGTAAATAACATCATCTTTATGAGTATCGCTGCAAGTTGTCTTCTTTTTTCTTTTTTTATACTCACTAAATACTATATACAACACATTCAATTTTTTTTTATACCCATCGACCTCACCAAATCATTACATATTCTTTATAAATAAACACATAAATAAAAAAATGCTGATAGCGCTTTGTATTTTAAATATTTAAAATATTGCTGCTCGCTATCGGGGTGTACTTTGTACTATTTTTTATCTATATTCTGATAGCAGGTTTTCATTTTTAATATTCAAATGATTGCTGTATGCTATCTACCTCAACTCTTAATGGAGTTTAAGGTTTACATCTTTACATCTTTATTTACCTCAACTCTTAACGGAGTTTAAGGTTTGCATCCTAAAGTATCCTTCTAAACACATGAGTTTTTATTTTCATCTTAACTCTAGTGCCAATTGAATGATTACTTATTTCTGCTTCGGCGTTAAAACGCACTGCCCACACTGATGTTGATGTTCATTTTCATTTTCATTTTCATTTTCATTTTCATTTTCATTTTAAAATTTCGAAGTCGCTGAAGATTGTCTATTTTTTTAAGACCTGACAATCATTTTAGATTTACCATGTTTTACTTTTTTGTTTCAAAGTTGCTGAAGACTGTACATTTAAATTATTAGTACTAACAGTCTGGTATTCCAGATTAAAATCTAGAACTGGTCAGATATACGTAGAAAATGTGGGTATTCTACAATATCCGACCTACTTTACTTATATACTAATATATTATACCAAAATAATAATTCAATTTTTTTTTAATACATCTAACCCTGAATTGGCAATTTTTTAATTATTTTTTAGTAAACATACAGAAAATAAAAAATGGTGACTGTGTAATTAAACACAGTCTGGATATGCAACATGCATAGTCCGGCGTTCCAGAAAATGAACAACTAACACAAATGTATTGCCAAACCTGGATTGATTTACCAATACACTACATTAATCGTTCCCGATTTAAATGAAACCAAACCGTTACTGATTAGTATGGGGGGAACCCATATCTTCCGAGTCCGAATGTCGGTGCTTTGCTATACTAATAAGCTAACTAATCATCCCGATCTTTTCATGGAACAAGAAGAATGTCTTACAAATAACTAGTACATTGCAAAAGAATTTACAATGTAAACCTTTGTAATATCAGTATGAGATTTACACTCATATCTCCACGAGCCCAGGCATGGTGTTTTGGTAGTTCAAACTAACTGATTATTACGATTCTCTTACTAGTAGTATTAGAAGAATATTCTTCCTATACTAATATATTATACCGAAATATTCATTCAATTTTTTTATACAATATATTAACCCAAAATTACCCTTTATTAATAACTTTAATGGTATTAATGGTATTAATGGCTTTATGAAGAATCGAACTTCAGTTCACAGTTTACAAGACTGTAGTTCTACCACTGAACTATAAAGCCACACACATTGAAAATAAACAATGCCATAATGTCCTCTCCAGGAATCGAACCATGGACCTTCACCCTATACAGGAGACGTGCGACACATTACACTAAGAGAACAAACGATGCTACCTGGAATTGAACCAAGATCCTCCGAGGGACAGTCGGAAATAATAACCATTATACTATAGCACCAAATGTTTTTACTAGGAATCGAACCAAAGACTATCTTCCTTTTCTTCTCAGTTTTACTTCCAGTTATTCTAAAAAGAAAGAAGAGGTGCTACCATTACACTATAAAAACATTTAAATATGTTCTCTCCAGGAATCGAACCATGGACCTTCTCCCTATACAGGAGACGTGCAACACATTACACTAAGAGAACAAACGATGCTACCTGGAATCGAACCAAGATCCTCCGAGGGACAGTCGGAAATAATAGCCATTATACTATAGCACCCAAAACATTACTCACAATTTACGTTTTTACTAGGAATTGAACCATAGACTTTCTCACATTCTATTCTAGCCAGAACTAAGACGTGCAAACCACTACACCATAAAAACACTTTACTTTTACATTAAAAATCAAAGTTTCAATTTCAAGTTCTCCCCATGGAAACCCACCATGAACTTTCTCCTTGTTACAGAAGACGTGCAATAACGTGAAAACACAATACACTAAAAGAACTTAAAATTTTGCTTCCAAATTAAAATCAAAGTTTTAAGTTCTCCTCATGGAAACCCACCATGAACTGTTATTGAAGACGTTTCAATTCTCGTTAAATATAATACACTAAAAGAACTTAACATAGCAGGAGAGAGAATCGAACTCTCATCGTCAGCTTATGAGACTGATGTGTTAACCATTTACACCATCCTACTTATTTACTATTTACACAGAAAAAAATATTATTAAAATTATTAAATTAAATATTAAATAAATTTAATGATACAATATTAATAAATAATTTAATATTTAATTTTGAACGCACTATAGATGATAGTGTGAAAGTTTCTTTATATTAATTCTTACTCGTAAATAATTTCTGGTTGAGAAATTTCTAGGGGAGTAAATTGTGTATAATCATTTAGATAATAACCATCATAATGAGTTTTTGCATAACAAGTGTCAATAATATGTCCTTTACGACCACATCTATCACACTTATTACCATTCCATAGTTGTCTTGCACGCTTGTTACGATGGACTTCATCATCCAGATCCACTTCAACATCATCACCATCACCATCATGTCCATCATTCATTTTGCGTTTTCTAGTATTAAGAAAATTTTTCTTACAATCTTTCAGAAAATGCCCACTACCACCACAAACAAAACACAAATCACGCGCGGTATGTATATGCCCATTTATATATAATTTAATATCAGGTGGTAACATAATTTGCGAATAAGACCCTCCTCTTACATTATCAATCCCATACTGTTCCATATACTTCCAGACATACTTATCTTCATCATACACGTCCGCATTATGAACTAATTCCTCAACACCAATCGGAGGATATATCTTTGTCCACTCAGACCCATTTCCATTTAAATGTTCATCATAACGTTTCTCAAAATTAAAAGTCTTACCCACATAATACTTATCATCTTTACACCTCAAGATATACACAATAAGTCCATTTTTAACAGGATCCTTATTCTCAAATGACATATTTTGAGATTGCATAAACGACATGAAATAACGTATACCAACAATAATATCCAATGATCTTCTAAATTCTTCTGCACTAATCAATTTATCATCAACATTCTCTCTAGGCAAACATTGTTCGCTATTAATATATTTACAACTATCTAAATTATCATCCCGATAATGTACAGAACCACCTTGATAATTTGAACAAGAACGCACTGGAGAACTAGGACGACCCATTTCCACATAATCTCGAGAACTATGACGTCTCGGAGACAAATTTCTCACATAATTATCTTTATAATCCGAACCAGATGAACTATAATGTCTCGAAGAACTAGAACGCTCCTGATAATCTTGAGAATCTCTTAAAGAACTAGAACACTCCTGATAATCTGGAGAACGTCTCGAAGAACTAGAACACACCTGATAATCTGGAGAACGTCTCGAAGAACTTGGACGCTCATGATAATCTTGAGAACGTCTCGAAGAACTAGAACACACCTGATAATCTGGAGAACGTCTCGAAGAACTAGAACGCTCATGATAACCTAGATAACTTCTCGAAGAACTGGGTCGCTCCTGATAATCTGGAGAATTTCTTGAAGATCTAGAACACTTCTGATGATTTAAATCTAAATCTAAGGAACTCCTATGAGAAACCTGTTTCGAAGAATTAGAAATATATTGGTCTCGGAAATCTGGTGACCTAGAACGTCTTGAAAAAGACCTTTCACGAGACTGAGATTCAGACTTGTCATCTCGATCCAATCCAGGAGTAGTATAATAATATGGGTTTTCACTCACACATAAGTCATATGAACGATCATTTATCATTTTTTCAATAATTTTCAATTATAATTAAAAAAACACATCAATTTTTATTATTAAAATATTACTCAAAAATACCCTTACAATTTAGTACCATTTATATGTGTTTTTGCATAACAATTAATCACTAGATGTCCAAAACGACCACATCTAGAACATTTATTATTAACATTAAAACTTTTTGCAACACCAACACTTTTTATAATTTTACTAGGTCTTTCCACATTATCTATATTGTCATCATCATCCATTTTACGTTTTCTACTATTATTCTCTCCATTACCTGGGCAATTATTAATAAAATGTCCACCACATCCACATCCAAAACATAAATCACTAGCTCCGTTTATATGTCTTTGCGCACACATTTGTAATGATTCCGGTAAAACGATCTGCGAATAAGATCCACCTCTAACATTATCTATTCCATACTTTTCCATATACTTCCAGACATACTTATCTTCATCATATTTATCAACGTTAGTAACCACTTCAACAACATCAATCGGTGGATACTTCTTTGTCCATTCAGAACCAATACCATTTAAATGTTCATTATAACGTCTGGCAAAATTAGTAGTTTTCCCTATATAATATTTTTCTAATTGACAACGCAATACATAAATCTTCAAACACTCGTAATTTTTATTCATACAACTACATATTATATCTTAATATAATCCCTTTATATCTTTGAAAGGTTAAATTCCAAAATATATTATTTTTTTTCGTTGAGCATTATGCGTGCAATTGCTAATTCACCTATATCATTTTCAAAATCCTCAAAAAATATAGCAAGAGCATTTGCCTGTCTATTAGATAATCCACTATCACACAACTTTTTAGTAGTCTCTTTAACTCTTTCTTCATACATATGTCTATTAATTTCACTCATTTTAATCAAATTCGATACGTGCTTTCCATACGGCGCGCATTGTACAAATTCATGAAACAATTTTTCATTTTGTGATCTATCTATTGGATCTAATTTATCTATTAATAATCCAATAATTGACCCAATATCTTGATTAATAATTGCTTCCAAAGCAATTAGTTTTTTTTCATACCATACTGATTCATTAATTATTTTTCTTTCTTCTTTTGAAGATTTTGACGTATCAAATATCTCAGAAGTCTTCTCATCAATCAATGTCACCTTTTTTTCATCTTCATCATGCGACCTCCAACTTGCGGGTATAAATGAGTTATATACCCTACGAGTTGAATGTCTTCCAATCGGCAACGTATCCATATGAGATTTTTCACTAGAAGATTTGCTTTTGAATGGAAATAATATTGACGTTAAACTTTTATATCCCCTGCTAGTTGAATCTCTTCCAATCGACAACGTACCCATATGAGATGTTTTACTTGAAGATTCACTTGCAAATGAATCATATCTATCTGTTGTACTAGTGTCACATCCCATTGCCCACATAGTATTTCGGGCTGATGATGAAAAATCATCACATTTTGATTGAGTCCCTGTATAATCTGGTGAATTTAGAAATCTTCCGAAAGTATCTCTATCAGTTGACCATGTAGGTTCTTTTATTTTCCAATCTGCCATTAAGCTTGTTAGTTACTAATATTATTAAAATTAAATAAATAATATCAATTTTTGTTAATAAAATTTAATCAACAATAACCAAAAAAACGCGTAAAAAACGTATAATATATATATTATATTTTAGTAACTCTCATGACTTCTATATCTCAATCACATACTAATGTAATTTTGGATAATCCTACACTGGATCTTGCATTCCAAAATTACAAACCCAATCATGATTTAATACATATTATTTGGAATGTTCTTTTGACTGATAAAACTGTTAAATTGACTCCTGATTTGATATCAAATAATAATATTGAACACATAATAGCAATTTTACCAAATAAGGAAGTTTATCAAGAATTAAATGCATCACTTGGAACTTCTCATACTGTTATAGAATATGGTGATAATCATTCTGAAATTATACCGAAAGAAATAGTTGATATTTATCAAACAGAAAGCCAAAAAATTAATCAATATGCCTCACAATCTACAGCCACAAAAAAGAATGTTCTAGTATATTGTAATAATGGATATCAACGTTCTTTACCTTTCTTATGTTATTATTTGGTTAAAGAACATTCAAATGAAGCTCCCAATTTAGAAAAAGCTCTTGATCTAATATTACCCCAAGTTGATAGAGAAGCTTATCTAAATCAAAAAGAATTATATCTGGAAAATATTAAATCTTTAGATATATTTTAATTTTTTTCTCCCAATTATATTAATATAAATCTCGATTGAATAAATGGATGATTGTTTAGCAAAATGTACTGAAAGTTGTAAAATAAAATCCGACGGATGCTACACATTTGAAAATTTATCTAAGTTGTTTGACATATTTACACGTGTTTTAGAAACATTTACAAATGTTTCCAACACTCAACCTAATTTAGATAATTTAAAAAAAATATATAATATCATATATGAAATTATTACTACAGAAATAACATTTCTTCATTATTTTAAACATATTGCAGAAATTACAAATGATCTTATTGGACAGTTTCCCAAACAGAATGCAGAACCTTTTTATGGATTACATTTTTTAAAAAGCTACACTACTTTACTCTTGCAAAATGTGAATTCAATTACAGATAATAACATCAATAATATTGATAGTTTGGCTCCAGTTGAAAATGATTCTATTGAAAAATATCAAGAGTTTATAAATAAAGTTACTTCTTTGTGCATAGTCCCATATTTTAATTACAAATATTTTGATACAATAAATCAACTTTTTATACTATTTAAAATTTATAGTGCCGAATCTGAGTATGAAAGATCTAACCAATATAAATGCGATAATATAAAAATAATCCCAACGATCGCATGTTCTATTGATAAAATATATGCTGAAAAAAAATTTGAACCGTGTGGCAAATATAAAATATCAGACACATCAAACCCATTGATGAAGATATCTTCCCCGTTTGGAAATCTGTATATGACCATTATTCAGCGTTTACCAAGAATTGAATTATTACTAAAAGACTTATTAAAAAATCATAAATATCCTCAAAATAATAAACAATCTCCAGGATGAATAATAATAATCTTAAGGATTATTTAAATTATACAAAAGAAATAATAGCAACTTCTTATAACAAAATTGATGATCATATTACAAATAAAATTACCTGGGTAATATTTATTAGTAAAGTTTTTGGTACTTTAAAAGATATAAATAAATGGAATAATCTTATTGAAATATTAAATACACCAGATAAATTAAATACACCAGATAAATTAAATACACCAGATAAATTAAGAAGTCACAATGAAGATGAAGATAAAGATAATAATAACTTTAATAATAATAACTTTAATAATAATAACTTTAATAATAATAATAATAATCATAGTAATAATAATAAGAATCCCTCAGAGCAAAATGGTGGATCTTCCTCTGAAAATAATGAATTAAACATATGTATTCAAAATGCGATTAAAGAAATAGATTCCTATTTTTTTTTGAGCCATGAAGGAAAAAACCAACATCTTCATAATGTAGATAAAAGTATTATTAATAAATCCTGTATTGGATTTGTAGTATACCATATGATACAAAATTCAGAACAACATAAAAAATCTAAATATACTTTTTTTGAGTATGCATTTTTTTCTAATAATTTATACATTACATATGCTCAAAAACAAAAAAATTCTATGGAAAATTTTTTAAAAAATATTTCTTTATTTCGACAACAATCACATAAGATTGAAAATATTGCAGACCCCAAAGATGTATATCTGAATAAATATAGACCATTTCATAAACAAGACAATAGATTAATATCAAATTCAAATATAAACAGTCGCTATGCAAATGAATCTAGCCCCAATATAGAACTTCGTCCGATTAGTAATAAAAAGGATTATTTACCGAAACTACTAATGAAACAACCGACAAAACAACCGCCAAAACAACCAATTAATAATGTCAGTGCTGGTGGAGGACTCACTAAAAAAACTAGAACACCCAAAAATATCAAGACTAAATACCGTAGTAATCCTAAAAAAATTACAAAAATCAAACGTATCAAGAATACAAAGAAAAAATATCATTCAAAATAAATTTTCATTCCAAGCTCTGACATCGCAAGTTGCAACGGTCCAGAATAATAATTTTCTAAACTATCTTCCCCAAATTTATCCTTAATTTTATAATATCTTATTAACTGTTTTTGAACTAAATTCACAAAAACATCTCCAAGTTTATTATATGGCTCCGGAAATTGATAATATCCCATCCGACCCTCATTGTCCATTACACAACACCCCAATTTACCATAATCCACAGATTCTATATTAATATTATATAACACAAACATATTGTACACGCGGTCATCATGTACTGATTTATATATTGGAGCCCAATCCAATAAACTACCAAAACGATTTTGATCATTTTTTATTTTATAATCAATCACCCTCAAATTCTTCTCTTTGATCGTTTCAACACCTTTTTCACTTTTCATACACTCTTGACACATATTATAACAATTATAATAATCCAAACAATTACTCGCTATTTTAAACGGCAACAATATATTTTCTTTTATCATTTTCTGACACATCGAACATTTTATCTCAAAAGTATCATACATTTCAACCCAATCATCTTCATCTTTTTTCTCATCGTAACACTCATAACACACATCTACAAATCTATTAAACGAATAATATCTACGCGAACCAATATCCTTGTCACAATAATAACATTGACCTATATGTGTCATCATAATTTTAGTTGAAATGCCATTCAAGTATCTTATGTCTAAATCTTTTAATTCCTCAAAATAATCAAACAAATCATCATATGTTATTTTCTCTAATCCTTCTATATCCTCTAATTCAGGCAAAATACCACACCTCTTCGGTAATGCTATCTTAAAATATATTTCGCTATCTTCATCACAGTGATACAACACTTTTGAATCATATCCCAATTTATAATATAATCTTTCTATATTAATCGCAAAACTCATTTATCTTTCTACCACACAAATTATTTATATTAACTCTACACAACCTATAAAGTTTTTAAAAAGTATTATTCTAGATACAATTACTTACAACTAGAATATTCTAAAATTTTTACTTTGTTTATCTAGAAAGTTTTTAAAAAGTATTATTCCAGATTCATTTACAACTAGAACACTTTAAAATTTTTACTTTGTTTATCTAGAAAGTTTTTAAAAAGTATTATTCCAGATTCATTTACAACTAGAACAATCTAAAATTTTTACTTTTATGCACTAGAAAGTTTTCAAAAAGTATTATTCTAGATTCATTTACATCTAGAAAACTCTAAAATTTTTACTTTTATACACTGGAAAGTTTTTAAAAAGTATTATTCTAGATTCAATCACAACTAGAACAATCTAATATTTTTACTTTTATACACTAGAAAGTTTTTAAAAAGTATTATTCTAGATTCGTTTACAACTAGAACAATCTAAAATTTTTACTTTTATACACTAGAAAGTTTTTAAAAAGTATTATTCCAGATTCAATCACAACTAGAACACTCTAAAATTTTTACTTTTATGCATTAGAAAGTTTTTTAAAAGTATTATTCCAGTTACTATTACAACTAGAACAACTAAATATTTTTACTTTTATACACTAGAAAGTTTTTAAAAAGTATTATTCCAGTTACTATTACATCTGGAACACTCTAAAATTTTTACTTTTATACACTAGAAAGTTTTTAAAAAGTATTATTCCAGTTACTATTACATCTGGAACACTCTAAAATTTTTACTTTTATACACTAGAAAGTTTTTAAAAAGTATTATTCCAGTTACTATTACATCTAGAACAATCTAAAATTTTTACTTTGTTTATCTAGAAAGTTTTTAAAAAATATTGTTCCAGTTACTATTACAACTAGAACATCTTAAAATTTTTACTTTGTTTATCTAGAAAGTTTTTAAAAAGTATTATTCTAGATTCATTTACAACTAGAACATCTTAAAATTTTTACTTTGTTTATCTAGAAAGTTTTTAAAAAGTATTATTCTAGATTCATTTACAACTAGAACATCTTAAAATTTTTACTTTGTTTATCTAGAAAGTTTTTAAAAAGTATTATTCCAGTTACTATTACAACTGGAACAATCTAAATTTTTTACTTTGTTTATCTAGAAAGTTTTTAAAAAATATTGTTCCAGTTACTATTACAACTAGAACATCTTAAAATTTTTACTTTGTTTATCTAGAAAGTTTTTAAAAAGTATTATTCTAGATTCATTTACAACTAGAACATCTTAAAATTTTTACTTTGTTTATCTAGACAGTTTTTAAAAAGTATTATTCTAGATTCATTTACAACTAGAACATCTTAAAATTTTTACTTTGTTTATCTAGAAAGTTTTTAAAAAGTATTATTCTAGATTCATTTACAACTAGAACATCTTAAAATTTTTACTTTGTTTATCTAGAAAGTTTTTAAAAAGTATTATTCCAGTTACTATTACAACTGGAACAATCTAAATTTTTTACTTTGTTCATCTAGAAAGTTTTTAAAAAGTATTATTCCAGTTACTATCACATCTAGAACAATCTAAAATTTTTACTTTTGTGTCCTAGAAAGTTTTTAAAAAGTATTATTCCAGTTACTATCACATCTAGAACAATCTAAAATTTTTACTTTTATACACTAGAAAGTTTTTAAAAAGTATTATTCTAGATTCATTTACAACTAGAACATCTTAAAATTTTTACTTTGCTACACTAGAAAGTTTTTAAAAAATATTATTCCAGTTACTATTACAACTGGAACACTTTAATATTTTTACTTTTATACACTAGAAAGTTTTTAAAAAATATTATTCCAGTTACTATTACAACTGGAACACTTTAATATTTTTACTTTTATACACTAGAAAGTTTTTAAAAAGTATTATTCTAGATTCATTTACATCCAGAACAATCTAAATTTTTTACTTTTGTGTCCTAGAAAGTTTTTAAAAAATATTATTCCAGTTACTATTACAACTAGAACAATCTAAATTTTTTACTTTTGTGTCCTAGAAAGTTTTCAAAAAAGTATTATTCTAGTTACTATCACATCTGGAACAATCTAAAATTTTTACTTTTGTGTCCTAGAAAGTTTTTAAAAAGTATTATTCTAGTTACTATTACAATCTAGAACAATCTAAAATTATTCACCCAGTTCCAGAATATTTTAATTTTACAAAGGTTTAATAGTAAGTTTTATGGTTATTTTTTGGACCCGTGATACCCGGTATGGTCGCGAGACCCCCTAAGAGTCGCACATAAAATGTCAAAGGATTTCGGAAGTTTTCGTAATCATCACGAAATAACACTCAATATACTAGAATTAATTATAATATGTGTGATAATTACGAAAAATTCCGAATGCTCTTGAATGTGTTATGTAAACACAACTAGAATATTCAAAAAATTGAAATTAGTTATTAACTCGTGTAAAGCAAATACAATAAATACAATCATCAATAATGAGTTCAAATTTATCACCCGATGTTACCAATGTGTATATTAATAACCCTCATTCAATAATCAACTGTTTAAAAGCATTATCTTATACACCTCAAGAAGTGCAAACTAAAATTATAAAACGTAAAGCTAAAAAGGATCTCGGTTGTTGTGGCTGTTATATTATTAAAGATTGTAATGAATGGTTAGATACGGCTTCAAAAGAAATTTTTTGTGATGAATGTGCTCTCAAATACGGTTGGCGCAAAGAACAACCTATCGACTTTCTTATCAATAATCTCTCCAGATGTTTCCTATCTCTAAAAGAAAGATACTACAGATTTAATATGTTAAGTCCTAGACACATGATATTTCCCCAAATAGCTAGATATATAGATTCAAAAAATTATTACAAAGACCTAATAACATTAAGATGCACTATTGATGATACATCAAAAGAAAATATTCTAACAGATTGGCTAGATAATTTCAAAAACACATATGATAGTATCTACGATTTATCACAATATGATTGTGAAGCAAATTATATTATTCTAATAAATTTATTAAACAACTTTCCATTAGACTTATATATTGATATTCAACACAACACACAACAACACACGCAACATACACAATATCATCCATACAATCTTAGACACAAAAATAAATCAAAAAATAAACAAAAACATAATGCACCTTCATCGGATTATACGAAATATACACAGATAATTACAGACATTAAAGATATATGCACAAAAGGATTAGAGATTTATTTTAATGAGTGGAACAATGACCCCCTAGAATATTTTGAAATCATAAATAAAAAATTTCCACTTGATGACTAGCCCAGAGCATCTTAACATTTTTCAAAGGTTTTCAAATAAGTTTTATAGGTATTTTTTTTACTCATGAGACCCTTAAGACCCGTTAAAATTACACATAAACTGTCAACAGATTTCGGAAGTTTTCGTAATCATCACGAAATAATACTCGCAAACCTAGAATTAATCAATTAACATACGTGAAATTTACGAAAACTTCCGAATGCTCTTGAATATGTATGTAAATACTATTAAAATAATTTATTTTAAGATATTTGATATAAATTAAATAAAAAATTTCCACTTGATGTTGATTATTAATAATAAAATATATCTACAATTTAAATAAAGGAACCAATCGAAATTCATGTGGAAAACTATTTTTAGTATTATTATGGAATATCATAAGTTACACCCAGAAATGATAGTATTTAATATTATTTTTATAATAGTTAATGTCGTAAATGGCTTTTATTTACCCAAATACTATGGTGAAATGATAGATACATTTAAAAGTAATTCATCTAGATTCTTAACCATATTCGCCAACATTTTACTCATTAAAGGTCTAATATATGCTCTAAGTGAAATAGAAGAATATTACACCGATATACAAAAATTAGGCATAAAAAATATCATACAAAAATTCATTATTAATAAAATTGGCGATAAATACATGCAAGACCCCGAAGATGTCCTAGTCGGTGAAAAAATTACTACCATCATGAAAATACAAGGGGTCGTCGCCAATTGGTACGCAATGGCTAGACAATACTTGATACCATATATAATAATATTAGGATGTACAGCGGCATTCGCTTACTCTCTTGATTCTACATTTCCATTCCTATTAATTTTCTTATTATTGGGAGCTGTTGTGATGATTGTCGCTAATATATATTTATGTTCTGGTGTTGGCAGCGATGCCAACCAAAAATATTTAAAACTTTATCAAGAAGTTGAAGATCATTTGAGTAATCTTCTAACTATTCAAACTTATAACCAATCAGAAGTAGAACAAAAACAACTTAATAAATACCAAACAAACTATGAAATCAGTTTCAATAAAAGAGAAAAATGCACACTTACCTGGAGATTAGTTGGTATTCTATTTATTTTAGCATCTCTTTACCTATTCATGTACAAAGCACACACACTACTCATAAACAAAAAAATACAACATGCCGCATTCATGTCCCTATTTTTTATTATAACAGAATTATTAAGTAGTCTTGCATGGATGATAGATATATTTCATAATATTTCACTAGATTATTCAACCATGCATGATCTAGAAGAAATTTCGGAATTAAATTTATTTAGTGATGTAAAAATACCTACAACAACATATGCACCCTCTAAACCAATCAATACACCACATTTGATAACTGTTCAAAATATTTCATTCCAATACAGAAAATCCAATAAACCAATTATTAAAAATTTTAGTATGGTAGTCAATAAAGGAGATCGTATAGCTCTAGTTGGTGATATCGGTAGTGGTAAATCAACTTTACTTAAAATTATATTGGGTTTATTGAAACCTACTGAGGGAACACTTCATCTGGGACGTCATGGTTATGACAATTGGGAATTAACAGAAATATTTAAGCATTTTGGGTATATGACACAAAATCCAATATTATTTAATCGATCTATTCTAGATAATATTCTTTTCAGTAACCCAAAACATACTAGAAAAGAAGTTGTTGAATTATTAGAACTTTTCAACCTAAATGACGTATTTTCTAGATTAGACAAAGGTATTGATAGCTCTGTTGGTAAAAATGGCAGCAATCTCAGTGGAGGACAACGCCAAATTATCTGGTTCTTACGCATCTATCTAAATAATCCACAAATTCTTCTCCTAGATGAACCAACCGCATCTTTAAGCAAAGAATCTAAAGAAAAATTATGGAACCTTATACAAAAAGGATTCGGGAAAAAAACTATCATTATGGCTTCGCATGATGATTTTTTAATTAAAATGGCCAATAGAAAAGTTAAAATATAAAATTGATTTAATAACAAATGCTCATAAATAACTAATTAAACACCAACTCTAATAATTACTTCAACATGAATTATAAAATTGATATTATTCCAGATGATGATTGTACTATGTCTGACTGTGAAAATGTTATAGAGGATTCACAAAAAACTCTTAACAATTTTTATCAAAAATATCCAGAATTTGATTTTATTTCAGCTACATTAAAAGCTGACCCACACCCTTATAACTGGTCTTATTTGTTAGAAACTAAATTTATGCTCGAGATGACCAACGGTTATAGTACAATTATTACCGCTACTTGGTATGAAGGTGGATGTAGTTGTACTAGTTTTAATGGGTTTGAATCTGATGATGATAATAAAGAAAACATAACATATACACCTTCAATCATTAAACAAAAAGGTACTTGGTATTTATTAGAAAATAATCAAACACCATTAAGTAACGCTATCCAATACAACCTAAAAGATGATGCTATAGAACTTCTACAAAAAGAACTGGTTGATACCAAAAATCAATTAAATTATTATAAAAAAAATTCAGAGGATTTATACAAAACTTTAACAATTGAACGCAAAAAATATCATGAAATGCACGACTCATGTAATATCTTATAAAAATTGATTACTTAATTCAAAATAAATAATTTAATACATAAACTAATCTAACATGTCATACAAAATAGATAACAAATTATATATAGACCCATACCCATATTCTGGTGATACATCTCATATATTAAATAAAATATTAGATGAAGCCAACAAAACTTTAATCACATTTTTCCAAATATACCCTGAATTTATATTTATTAACGCTGAAGTAATAAATATTAATATTGATAGTGAATCCGGATATGACACTGATGATTCAGATTTCCCAGATTTGACAACCAAATGGGGTTACCAATTAATTACTTATTTAAGTGCAACATTACATAATGGACATATTATTACCGCTCAAACCAAATGGACTACAACAGGTTGCAGTTGTTATGATTTTGATAGTTTTGATAAATATCCAAGTTGCACATTTGAATGTTTACCCAGTATTATTAAGAAAAATAATATGTGGTACATCAATGAAAATAATAATGTTGATTTTAATATAGATTATCGTAGGTTTGATCCAGAAAATATAGAAATAGACTCTAAAAATAAAAATAAACATATTGAAAAACATCGTAAGATACAACAACGCAAAGATGATCTCATTAATAAATTAGTTGAAACTGAAGGATATGCTGAACTATTATTAACTTCTGAACTACTAAATTCTAAATCAATACAACAAACAAATCAAAACCAATTTTGTACAATTTTATAACCATTTTTGATTTAGTGTAAATATTTAAAAATTGATCATAATTTTTTACTAATAATTATAAACACATACGATAAAATCAAATGTCAACAACATCTAACACTACACCTGATACTACATCGGTAGTACCAGTACCTGAGACAGAGCCTGTTAAGCTCATGTCTGAGATTATGAGTGAACTTATACAAGTAAATTTTGTAGACAACCCTTCTAAAGGTTTTTGTGATAAGCTGTCATCAACTGAATCATCATCAACTAAATCATCATCAATTGAACTACCAAATATCAAAACTGATGATGATTTGTATACCTTCTTCAAAGGTTTGATTATTAATCAAGTTATCAACAGGAAAGTTCCTTTCGAAGATGATTCATTCGTGAAGGATTTAATCGACGAAATTAATCGAGAATTTATTATTCTGTGGAAGTCATATCCTAAAAAATCGCTTCGTGATTTTGTCTTCCTGTTTTTGATGGAAGACAAAGTACCTATTAGTGTTGTTGCTATCAAGTCAACGCGTGGAAACTACTATGTTCCACGCATACTTATTATGATGCCAAAGGATATTGATCCAACAATTGATCAAAGTAAGTTCAACTTGCAATACATTCGCGAATTTCAAGCAGCTCAACTATCGGCATACGGTTTTTCATCAGCACTTGAAGCTGCTGAAACATTTGATGATTTGGATGCATGTGTGGAATCTTACAATTAAACAATGAACCATCTTAAATTACTTATATCCCCTAAAAATTGATTAATTAAAATTAATTATTATTTTTTTTAATTTTACAGTACACAATAATGACATCTCTAGAAAATGATCAACATTATATTTTATTAAAAAAGATGATTAATGAACATATTACAGTATGCGACAAAGCATCTCAATCTATTCAACATTTTAGACAATTATTGATTGATCATTTGGCTCCAGAACATACCATAGTTGAATTAGAAAATACACCAATTTATTTAGAAGATTTGGATGATGAACTTAAACCACAAGTCCAAGAACATCTAACAAATTATTATGCTTATAAACAAGAAGCTAGTTTAATTTTCAAAGAAATTAGTCAAGTATTTTACAAATTACACACACTACACCCTGAAATATCTTTATCTGATTTCAAAAACATATTCGAATCACAAAACATACCTCTCTACTTTACACCCGTTAAACCTAATACACAACACAATTATCATTTCGAATGGAGTAATAACCCCAAAACATACCAACTATATTTAACTGTTACCTCAAATAAAGAATTTCTTCTCGATAAAATCAAACAATACGGATATAAATCTATCGATGAATCATATACATATTTAGATCAATGTGGATTCGCTACACTAATCAATGATCAACCCGAAGAACATCTTCACAATAAAATTGAAAATGATAGTTAGTATCAATGATAATTAATATCAATAAATAGATCATCAAAACATGATTTCATATATAAAAAATATCACTAGATTTACATCAAAATGTCGTAACTTATTCTTACACCCAATATCACCAAAACAACTTCAAAGTAATAATGAATCATTTATAAAACATATTTCTACCCCTAATACAGTTCCGATAGAAATATCTTTTGAAATTCCCAAAATAAATAATTTAGTAAACCATTCTAATTCATTCGGTAAATGGAAATTACAAGTCATCATTATTGATATTGATTTTAGTAAAAGAGGTATAGTTAATGATATTATGGCTTTGGATCATAGTTTTTCTCAAAATGAACTTGATGTAATTAACCAATTAACTAATATGGGGATCAAAGTTGGATCAACCAAATATTTTAATAAAAATTTCATACAAAATAATTCAACATTTATTTGGTGGAATAACATTAATAAAATCAAAATACATCCACACACCATTCTAAAAGTTGATGATACACCAGATGCTATTAAAAATAGTCTGGACGCCGGATTTTGGACTGCAAGCATCAATAATAACAATAATAATGATACACCTCCATGTACATGTACATCAAATACATCAACATGTGTACCACATTATAAAGCGAATTCTATTATGGATTTACCTGATATTGTAAATGATATTAATGATAAATTGTCAAAATATTAATTAAATTAACATAATGTCAGATTAAAATACTTAAATAATTAAAATGCCTGTTAAATTTACGGATGAAATTATTAAAAATATATTTAAATTGACTGAAAAGGATACAGTTTTTTTTAACTCTTCCAGTAATTTTGAAGTAGTAAACACCTTGACCATTAATGAAACCTTAATTGATTTAATTTTGAGTAATTGTATAGCAGATACTAGAGTTTTTTATATGACTTTACCTCAAGAAAGTTTTAAAAATCTTTTGGAAGTAACTCCAGTATTTGCCGAATATTATTATAATTTAGCAGATAATGCATTCGTAAAAGAATTTAATTATAAACCAGGAGATCTTAAAAAAACTATTGAAGATACCAATTATACTCTAGTATCCGCTTTAGATACAGAGTCTACTAATTTTATTAATATTTATTTTGAAATCAACTCAGGTGATTTAGTTACCTCCATTTTCTCAGATGTTTCATATCCATCTAATCACGAGGTACCTCCAACAGTTTATTATTGGAGTCTTTTCACAAACCCAACATATTATCGAAAAGGGTTTGCTGAATCATTAATTAAATTAATTACAATGACTAACATTAGTATTATAGAACAATATCAAACAAAAAAAAATGAAGATGATTGCAAATGTCCACTATTCATTGCATTATCATATGTTTGGAATACTTCTTCGATAAATCTTTTTACTAAACTGGGATACGTTTGTACACACACAATAACTCCTGAAAATAATTCAGAAAATCAAGACACAACAACACTACAAAAATATACTTACAAAAATACCGAATATTTTGAAAATGTCCAGCTGCATTTTGTTTATGATCCAGCTAAAGAACTAGACGAAAAAATCAATCGCACTAATAATTCTGATTCTGATATTCAATATGATACAATCGAAAAAATAACATTAAATACTCCTCAATAATCTCTAATCCCTTCACATAAAAGAGAGATTTAATTAAATAAATGCATTAATAATTCTAGGACTTAATTCAGATACAATACCCATATTGGCTACATTATTTGCTATATTAAGTGCTTGATAAATAACTAAACTAGGTGTTTTACGATATGTTGCCAATATTGATCCTTCTATCCCACTGTCTAATTTAGGTAATTTGACTAAATATTTGTTTTGATAAAAATTAACTCCTAAACGCATATAATATCCGTAAAATATACATGCCATAATGTTTTCCTCTTTGTCTTCAAAAATTCTGTATTCTGGCAAAATACCTGATTCTGTTCTTAACGATATTTGATCCAAAAATGCCCCAAATTTAACTCTTTCTTTTTCCAAAATATCTGGAGATAATGCCGGCATTTTCTCCTTATTACCAAAATCCTTCTTATTACCAAAGTCTTTCTTATTACCAAAGTCTTTCTTATTACCAAAGTCTTTCTTGTTACCAAAGTCTTTCTTGTTACCAAAGTCTTTCTTGTTACCAAAGTCTTTCTTTTCAAAACCACCATGTTGTTTTTTCTTTTGCTTTGTTTTGTTATTTTTTGATATATTTCTTTTTATCTTGTGAGTTTGTTTACTTTCTAGTTCAATTCTAAGTTTTTCAAGAGAATTTTCTAATTTTTCTCTCGAATTATCATACCATTCCATTTGTTTTTTACTGATTTTTCTAGGATTTATTTCAAGTTCTAATTCAATATCAGGATCAACATATTTTTTTGATATGGGATTACTTTCATCATCAACTAATTCTGTTACCAATTTTAAATCTTCCTTAACTTTTGAAAAATCTGAATGTAAAAATCCGTTATCTAGAAATCCATGTTTAGATGTTATTGCTATTGTTGAAGTAGCCTTTGTAGTCAACTGTTTTCTATTAAAATCAGTAGGACTCATTAATAATACATTTTTAATATCAGGATCAATTTGTAAATGCGATATATTCTTTTTTATATACTCTTTACGGATTTGATGTATTAAACCTTTTAATGTATTTTCTTCAAATTTTGATAAATTTTTACGTAATTTTAGGTCCATTTTGGAACGACTAATACTCCATAAATTACTTGACATTGTCATTCTTTTTTCAGAAATTGGAATAGTTTTATATGGTGACAATTTATCACTTGTTTTAGTTTTAGTCCACGTAGTAGAATCAGTTGACACCGTTCCAGTAGTTATTCTAGAAGCATCATCAATAAATAAACTAATAGAATCAATAGGTTCTACCGCTTTAGATGACGTATAATCTTGATTATTCCATACTTCATTTTCTAAATATTTTAATTTGAGTCTCAAGGCCCTTTGCGCAGGATTTGTTTGAGTTTTTTTAGTATTCTTAATGACTGATTTAATTTTTTTGATTGTTTTACGTTTTCTATATTTTTTTCTAGCACCACCTCCATAATTAAACTGGAATCTATCTTGTTGTAAATGTTCTCCAAACATTTGATCCATCATTTCCTGATTGTGTAATTTTAAATATTCTACTAGATCTCTAGGAGGTTGATCTGGTTTTCTTGGTGGAGGAAAATGAGTAAATTGTTGTGGAAAATCCAAGTCCTGTAATGATTCCTTAATTGATTGATAATCTTGTTCAATCTTTTTAAAAGTATCATGTCTAAATCCAACACTATTACACCAACCCTCTCTATCACTCTCATGAACCATTAAATAAGATCTCAAAATATTAATCAGAACAAAATGATCTCCTCTAGGATGTCCAAATTTACTTATTTTTCTTTTGTATTCTTCTTTTTCAGCATATTCGGCAGTAAAATGAGGTTCTCTGATAAATTTCGTTAATGCATCTGTTTGTGTTTGAATCATCATCGCGGCCAACATTACTATTTCATCCATACACCCAAAATAATAACTTATTAAAACCATTCTCATTAATTCTATATCCAATTTACCTAATCCATTCGCTGTTATTCCCAAATCAGTCATTTCACCTTTTGAGTTAATCATTGAATAATTATATAAAATACGAACACCAGATTCAATACTTTCAATTGTTGGGGGTGTCATCATGTCAGACATGAATTTTAAAGTTGAACTTAATGTTTGATTCATAGGCAAATTCATGATTGATAAAATATCACTGGTAATATTACTATTTAAAATACCTGGTGGCGTAAACTTTGGAAACGAATCAAACTGAGCCTTCGTATACAACCCATAAAATGCACCAACACATGTTCTACCAGTACGACCCATACGTTGCACCAAGTTGGCCTGAGGAATATAACATAAATCAGATACTTGTGCAAATTTTGTTGGATCATACCAAACTTGTTTAGCAACACCACTATCCACTACATACACTAATTGTCCTGGAGCTGTATATGAAGCTTCTAATGCATTTGTACCAAAAACTACAGATCTAGTATATCCTTTTAACATATAATAAGGTTTTTGTGACTCCTGATCGAATGTCATGACAATATCTTTCTCTTCTTGAGTTGCTGAACTACTAGAATAAGACACAAAACATGGATTACCTTTATAATATTTCCTGTTTGCTTCTAATAAATCTACAATTTTTTTACCGGGGGTTATTGAGTGGATAAAAGCAAAAATATCACCTTCACTAGTATTTCTCAAAAGTAAATCAACTTGTTGAAACATATAATCTGGATACTTTTTCTTATCAATTTCATTATCTAAATAATGTTTGTCAATTGTATATGTTCTAGTATTAGCATCAGATGGAAAATGGTGATGTTTGAATTTTAATCCTTCTTTCTCAAAATATTCTCTAAATGCATTAGTGTCAACTGTTGCACTAATTAAAATTAATTTGAAATCTGGTCGTCTTTTACACAAATTTCTCAATAACAATAGTAAAACATCAATGTTCACGTTACGTTCATGCACCTCATCCAACATACCACACTGATATTCCAATAAATCTGGATCACTACTAGTCATTTTAGCTTTAATACTACCATCTGTTGTAAATAAAAACATTGTATCCGCTGTGGCCATGTTCTTCTCACTACCATGCTTGTAACCAATAAGTTCACCTACCTTAACATCAGATAATTCAGCTACGAAAGTTGCATTCTTTTCTGTAATACCTATACGAGGCATAGTTGTAAAAATCTTCTTTTTATATGCATAATAATGCAACATTAATTTACCAGTTAAAATAGATTTACCAGCACCTGTACCAGCTGTCACTAAAACAACTTGATTCTCATTCAATGTCTTATAAAATCCATCCGCATTTATATATGTTGTTGCCTTTCTTATAACAGTATTATGTCTCATCTTATAATTGTCAGACCATTCCAAACCATTCATAGGATTTGGATGCTTAAACTCATCATCGAATAAACCTATTTTAACTTTTTCATCCCATAATTCTAAAGTTCCAGTTGAATTATCTTCCTTATATACTACTGGCAATTCTCCCTTTTCATTTGGTGTACCGAATACATCATGACCTTCAGCATCTATCAAAGTAGGGTATGGTTGTATTATATATCTATATCCAAAAGGAATTCCACTCATTTTTAATTTCTCTTTACTTTAAGATAGATAAAATTAATTATCGATTACCACTCATATAAAAAAATACTATTTTTAAATATTTCTTATTTATTTTAAGGATAATCTGGTAATTCATCTAAAATATGATTAACACTGAAGACTTCTTTGAGACATGATTCATTCCAGAAAGTAATTATGAATAAACAACACACAAATAGTAACATAACTAATAGAAATATTAGATCAGTCATGATTTTTAATTTTGTTTTTGTGTGGATTAAATTGCGCATTTCAATTTTTATTTGTAAAGTTGAAAGTTTCTAAATTTTAACTGTCTAGAATTTATAATGAATATATCTACTAAAGAATCTTTGGAACCTATTGATCTAAAATATTCAGATATTCCAGATAAATATAATATTTATGATGAACGTAAATTATCTGACTTAAAAATTAAAACATTTAATAATTATCAAAAATCTGATGTACTTAACGCTTTACAAAAAAGTATTCTAGATCAAAAATTAGAAGAAGCATGTCATTGGGGAGCTGAATTACTAGTTTCCGGCCATATTCTAGATTGTTGGGAACGTCTAGTAATAATTAATTCAAAATTTATTAATATTGCTAATCCCAATTTATCTTTCTATATATGGTCTAGATTCGTTCAACAAATTCAACTATCTCTAGATACAAAATATAATGGTGATAAAATCTTAAATATGAGAAATTCACAAGAAGCTAGAAATCATTTAACCGATATTATTACCGTTTTAACTCTGTCTTCCAAAAATAAATTAGGAAATTTGCCTAAAATACCTAGTGAAGATTTTTTATTAGATAATTTTGAATCAAAATTGGAAGCTAAAAATACTTCTTTAATTAATAATTTAATAAAATCAGAAGATCCTAGTGAAATTAATGTGGTTGTTAATGAACTAGCATATCAATTAACAGCTAGAATGGGTAATCTTCAAAAAGCACTATATTGGTTAAATTGGATTTTAGAATGGGAAAAATTAAACCTAAAAAAACATATGGTTTTTAATTGTGCTATTCGAAAAAGAAAATATGTTAAACCACAATATTATCATGATATTATTTGGCTTTTGTGGGACGTTATATTTCAAGAAGCTACTATAAGAGGATCTGGAAGAGATGATATGAATAGACAACTAATTGGATTATTCAAAATGTATCGCTATGGATTTTCTACAGGAAACAAAAAAAAAAAGATGATGCTACTCATACATGCTATTTATTTATTATACTTTGAACCAAAAATTAAATGGGATACACCAGTTATTAATAACTTTAGTATTTTAATCCAAGCAACCATTAATACTAATTTTTTATATTCTGATTACATAAAAAAAGATAAAACTACTTTCCAGATCAAAAACGAAGGATTACAAGTCCTTACCAGAAATAATTATTCAATTCCAAACAGCACTTCCAATTCTACTTCCAACTCAACACCATCTCAAAAACATATCAATGATGATTTGAGAAAAAGATTTGAATATGTTAATGGAGTTGTTATGAAAAATACCATTAAAACATCTAAATTGCCTCCTATGAATCCGATTGAACAACCTAAAGAACCTTATAAACATACTGAAGACATTTTAAACCAAATACACTCTTTAATAAAAAGATAAACACATTCTGTATTACACTACATTACACTACATTTATTTTTTTTCTTTTTATCTCTATTGATTTTTTCAACCTCCGTAATAGATCCAATTATATACAAATCATTACTAGGTGTTTTTTTATTAACTTCCAAATATACTAATTCAATTGCATATTTTTGCTTTAATTTATACATCTCAGGATATTCATTTTTTAAATATTCTTCATCATCAACTAACATTAAACTTATAGTACAATTATCTTTATTACCAACCAACGTATTTAACTCCATCTCAGATGGATGAAAATTAAGTAGTTCAAAATTATCATTTCCTATATAATAAGGTGGTTGATCCAATTTAACATAGAAAAGTCTCTCAAATCCTGTTTTCTTATGGACCCACATGTATTGATCTACATTAGACATTCCCTATTATTCTATCACACAAAAATATTTTTATGACCAATAATAATAACCTTAATAATTCTAGTAATTAATAGCATATATTATATATGTTACAATACTAGTTAAAAAACCACCCCATAAAGTATCAACTAAACCTGTCTCTAATGACCAATGTCTAAATACAGCATAATTACTAAAATTATATACACCATATATCGTAATCCCCATTAATCCACCATATTTAATACTTGCTTTTAAGATTTCTTTATCACTTTTATCTGGAATTTCTTTAATTTTTGGTATAACCCATATAATAATAGATAATGACATTATTAAATATACTATTAAACTGGATGAATAACGGTATTCTAGATCAACTGCTTGAATTTTTGTAATAATTTCATTATATTTGGCTTTATATATTACACCATACCATAGATAATCCAATAAAATGAAAACAATTAATGATGTTATTAAAGATTTTGTAAAACTATTCATACTTTGTTTTGCTTTGCTTTACTTTACTTTCAAGAAACTTTTAATAAAGAAATCTTAATTGCGCTTAAAATATCAAAAATAAATATGAATATATGATAACAATTACATGTCTCAAAATCATAATCTTTACAGTTTTTTTGATAATCCTCCTAACATGAGCAGTCAAAAAAAAACTGGACATTTTTCAGATAATTTTAGTGAAGACTTTGGATTAGGACCTTCCCATAATTTTCAAGAATCACATCAACAGTCACATCAACAGTCACATCAACAGTCACATCAACACCCTCAATCTAATACGTACTATAATAATATAGGTAATTATCAAGGATTAGAGTGGAGACAATCTGGCGTATCACCGCAACAAATGTATAATGAGTCTAGAATACCAGATTTTAATAAATCTCTCTTTGGTAAAATCACATTTGTTGTAGGTAGAAGAAAATCTGGTAAGACTACTCTTATTAAAGATATTGCACGTCGCGAAATTGAATTATTAAAAGAACAAGCTATCATTAATCATTTTACTAAAGTTATAATAGCAACGCAAACTAAAGAACATCATCAATCATATCTTGATTTTCAAAATAGTAACAAACCTTTACAATGTTGGGAAGGTACAGAATTTCAAGATAATTTAGATAATTTAATTAAACAAGTTCATGATGACACTATTGATAATTCTCTAATTATTATTGAAGATGATGTTGCTATTGATGACTTTTTTAAATTACCACAAATTATTAAAAACTTTTTTAATGATATTCAAAAACGTAATATAACTCTTATAATTTCTTTAACTGGATTACCTAAAATTAATTCACAAATATCATCCGCTGCTGATTATTTATTTTTATGCAAAAGTTTACCTTATTGTGAATTACAACGTATTGGTAACGCTTTTCTTTCAATTAAATTAGCATCTTTTATAAGAATTTATACTGAAATTGTGGTAAATAATGATAGTATTGCTGTTGTTGATATTTCACCAGAAAATCTTAGACCAAACAACAAAACTAATATTAAACAACAAAATATGATGAAATTATTGTATAAATATAATTTACCACCTAAAATATTCGATTTATCCAAACAAATCAATATTGATAATCTTAAACATACATCCAATATTAACTTCAATAGTAATAATAATGATCTTAATAATGATCTTAGTAATGATCTCAATAATGATCTTAGTAATGATCTTATTGAGTGTAATGATAATTTTAAGGTTATTATGGTAGATTCTGAAAAAAAAACTAATATAAATAATCAAGAAGGATTATTGGAAAAAAATATAGTTAACACTATAGATAATGTTGTTTATAGTTTGAATCTATTAAAAGACCAACTATCCAAATATTTTGAAAATAAATCAAAATCATCTACATAAAATGAAATCATATACCAATACAACCAACATCCCTAACAACATCCAATAATGTGTAAATCCAAATGTAATAAATCCATTTAAACATGCATAATCATCATCATAGAACCATACACGTTTATCATGAATATAGAGCAAATATGATCCCATAAATATTTCAGCAATCCATACATTTATAGGAAATAAAATGACTCTATTAATTGGTGTCTTAATTATATACCGATATCCATGTATAGATATAGGACTATAAAATATATTCATTAAAAATTGTTCAATAGTTGTTGTACCCGTGTTTTTGTACCATCTATATGTGGCTTCTATAATAGCAAAACTAATAGCAGTTAGTAGAGCATCGAAAATTATTGTTTTCCATTTCATATTTATTTTTAAAATAATTAGAAACTTGGATCAATTTTATTTGATAAAATTGATCCATAAATATTACACTATATACACATTTTAGATTATTTCACATTACCTCACTTTATTTCATATGAATAATAATAATAATAATATAACTATATCTACACCATCAACATCTTTATTATCAAAATTAGGCAATGCATTTGATGGATTGGGTCATGTTGTTATAACTGAGAGATCTTTTATTTATTTGGGTGTTTATTTGATATTAATAGGAGGTCCAATTATTACAATTGCTTCAAACATTACTCTAAAATTATTAATAGCAACTCTAATATTATTATCATTTTCACTTAATATCATTATAACATCTAACAAACTTATACTCAAAAATCTCAATAATTTTAATATACACCCTGTTAATGATGTAGTCAGTGGGTCTTTATTATGGTGGCATATTATAGTTTTAATTTTAATAGCAATTATAGCTATCCTTACTAGACAAGATTATTTAATTTGGTCTGGAGATTTTCCAGATTTAACTATATCAGATTACATTAAACAAACTTTCCAACATTACTAATTACTAAAAAAAATTATTAATTATTTAATAGTAAAGTTTTATGTTATTTTAGAAAGATTCTAATTTTTCTCTAACATTTGATAATAGTTTTAACTGTTGAGTCAGTTTTTGACGTTTTGTTTCTTGTTCTGGTCTTTCTCTTAGTAATTCAGTTGGATTTACTCCCTGGATTTCATTAAAGAGAATTCCACTTAATTTATTTTTCATTTTACACACCAAGAAATTCATTATCATCTTAGGAATATTATGTTGAAAATTACTTTGAACCGTCGAAAAATATGTTTTCAATAATTTACGCAAAATAACAATAGATGGCTTCTGATCTAAAATACCCACATTTTTTGTCTTCTCTTTTTCATCCACAGATGACGAATTTTTAACTAAATTCAATAATTCATTCAAAAACGCTGGATCATCCGTCCAAATATAACTTTCCTCTATTTCTATTAATTTTCTAATTTCATCAGAACACATTGATTGCTCAGGTGTTAACCCATTTTGAATTAAACCATCCTTGAATTTCTTTTTTAAACTAGGAAATCTAGCTATCTCCTCATTACTTAACAAAATTTCCACCAATTTTACTAATTCTTGTGAAATATTCCTCAATAATACCAATGATGGATCCAATAAAACTTTAATAGGACGACCATTACGATCCTGTAAAGTATGTTCCAATACTTCTATTGGAGGTGTCGGAAAACTCATATGATTCCCTTCCGCATTACTTATAATATTCGATAAATAATCATCTGAACATACCTTATTATCAAACGGATTAATCACAGATACCTCAGTACGATATTTTACAAAATGATCCTTTATTAATCGACCAGTATTCCTAGGTGGTGATTGACCCTTTTCATCCAAAGCCGCTTTAAATTCCCTATTTATTCTTTCAATTAATCCATGCAAATATGAAATTTGTTCACTCGATTCTATCGGTATAGGTGCACCCAAATCCTTCAACGCATTTGAAGTCTGATTTTCTTGATCTAAAATTTCCTTTAAAATATCTGGTAAAGCATTCTTAATAGCTTCCGTTAAAATATTACCCAAAGATTGCCCTAATTCATACACACCAAATCTAGTTTTTAAAACAGGATTTGACACCATTTGCCCATATATTTGATGTTTTCTAAAAAAATCGGATTCTATTTGACGTCCATCTAATGGGGTTTTCTTGTCTTCAATAATATCTTTATTAGTTCTGTTACGTAACGCATAATACCCATACTTTAACTTAAGCGCACTAGAAATATTATCATTTCCATATAAATAATCTGATACATCATTATCAATATTCATTAAATCTACTTTTGTTAATACTCCAATAGTTCTTTGTCCACTTGGATCATATTCTTTTACTAAACCAAACCCTAAATCAGCCTCTAAATCACTTCTAGCAGCCATAACTGCCAAAATAATAGATTGAGGTGATGATATGTGTTTTCCAACCATTTTTTTAATTTGATCACTTATATCAGCCGGTTGCCCTTGATCAGTTCTAGCTACCGTTATCAACCCAGGTAAATCCGTTAATGTCAATGTGGGAACATGTGGAGAATAAATACGAATATTGATTTCATCCATACTGATGTTACAGCAATCACCAGCTTTAATAATTGTTTCAGATTCTATCATTTTACGTACTGATAAAATTTCTTGTTCGGTTGGTAATGGGGAACTTAGATAATATTGTTTCTTAGTATTCCATACACCATCATGATAATTACCAAATTCTAATAAAATTTTATCAGATCCCTCGTGATTTTGAAAACTACTCGTCTGTACTAAAGACAAATTTAAAGGCACTCTTGTCACCATATTACCACCTGTAGGTAATAAATCCATTGAAAGAATACCATTTAATACTGAACTTTTACCAGAGGATTGAGTACCCACTACGACAATTTCAGGCATTTTAATATTTTTAGAAATTAAATTAGAATTTTGACGATAAATTTGATTTATCGCTTGACCAATTTCAAGCACTTGAGGCGATGACAAATGTGTAAATTCATTTTTAGGTTTAGACATTAAACTAGTTACACCATCAGTAACCCCTTTATATACTTTATCCATTAAACTCATACTTTTATATAACACTTTATTAATCCATTTTTTACTTCAATTTTTTTTTAGATAAAAATTGAACGTACACTCTTTATTTTTTAAGAATTATTACAAAATTAATGAGTTCAAATAATGATTTTTCAAGAATTATTACAAATTTAATGGATATTAATGCGAAGAATATTAATACAAAAAATATTAATATGGAGAATATAGATAATGATAAAATATGTTTAATTTGTCAAAGTGATAAACAATTGCCAACATCATATCTAGAAAAATTATGTTGTTCCAGTTCAATCAAAAATGAACCCCTAATCACACTAAATTGTTGTTCAAAACATTTTCATAAATCTTGTTTGGACACTTATATTATTACACGCAGAGATGCCGAAGAAACTAAACCTCCCAATCTCAATGTTACTGATATTTGCCCACATTGTAATTCAAAAATACTATATGACATAAGTCTAACTATCCCATGGAATAGTATTCATGAACATAATGAATATTTAACAGTTAAAAAATATTCAAATTTGTTTTCAACATATGTTGATGTATCCGTATTTTTACTCATATTGTTTATTATTATTTCACCAAGCATTTACAGCAGCCATATCGCCCCAAAATATGTATCATTATGCGCTAATAGTAATTTGACTATTACTTCAAATAGTACTTTCGCATTAAATATGACATATTTATGTGATCAGTGTATTAATAATGGTGCGAGTTTTCTAGATGATAAAAGTATAGTATGTCCACATTTCATAACCTTTTTTCAAATGTATTCACCATATTTAATCACGGCTTGTACGTGTGTTATCATATACATTTTTGCTCGTTTAGTTCAATGGGGTCCAATGTATTCTGATTTTAATACTAAAAATATATTAAAAAATAAAATTAAGTGTTATTTACCTTTTATTTGTGTTGTAATTTTGTGTATAATAAGAGTAATTAATCTCATTATATATTTTCAAATTTATTTAGACCCAGTTGATCATATTGACAATTTTACAGAAATTTATGATTTACAACTTAAATATACTTTGATGGATGTTTTTGTAGGTTTAATTCCATATTCTCCAGTTGTTTTAGGTTTTATAGCGTGTTGTTTGTATTTGGTTTGTGGGTTGGTAGTCATTTTATTTGTAGGTTTTTATAAAATTATTGAAACATTATATTATTGTATTTTCCATAGGAGTCATACATTTACTCAAAATGATGCATATCAACTATCTCCTACAGAGCGAACAACTCTTAAAAAAAATTAATAAAGATATTACACACACAACATATTACACAAAATTGAATTCGATAAGTATTTATATATTTTTTTAATAAATATGACAGATACATGTTTAATTTGTCTAAACGATAAACAATTACCATCATCATGTATAGAAAAATTATGTTGTTCCAGTTCAATCAAAAATGAACCACTAATGGTACTAAAATGTTGTGGTCAAAGATGCCATAGATCCTGTTTGGATACTTATATTATAGTTAATAGAGATAATGGAAATATTACTAAAGTTACTCGTAATGTATCAAGTTACTGTGCAGGTAGAGTTACTGAATGTACTCGCTATACTATTGTAGATCCATGTCCACATTGCAAACAACCATTAGATCATTTAATTACTTTTGGAATTGGATTCGAAAATCTTAAAGAATATAATGATTATTTAAAGAAGTGCAAAGACGACGCGAAACGGGAGAAAAATATTAGAAAAAATATTAGAAATTATAAAATATGCAATTTCTGGTTACCTTTGATATTAATTGCTACATTTATTATTGTATCACCCGTTGTTTATTCAACTAAAGCTGAACCAAAATACATATCATTATGTGCCAATAGTAATTTGACTTTTCCCAGTGGAACATTTGGCAAAGAGTATGTGTGTAGAACCTGTTTGATACGTGGTAATGAGGATGATTTTATGAAGGCTCAAGGGATAATGTGTCCAGGTTCCCTCAAAAGTGTTGTTGGTGGTTTTCTTGCATATTTACCTAATTTAATTGTACAAATAACTTATTTCCTAGTAATGATATGTTTAAACCACTTTGTTAGAGAAATATCGGAAGCAGAAGCAGAAACATTTCAGAAAAATTCTATTCGTAATTTTGTTGGAACCATATGGGTATCATTTATATGGGCTATACGAATCACGACTATTATTTTATACTTCAAACTCATTTTGGATCCGGTTGATCACATCAATGATCTTAATGAAATAAATAAACTTCATACTAAATATATTCTGATGGATGTTTTAATAGGTTCTATTATAGGATTTCCAGTTATTATGTATGGCATATTTATGTGTTGTTGTCATGATTGCAAATGTTGTGAACATATTGATAGATCCCTACGTAAAAGCCATTACGCTAGTCCAAATATGATTGATATTTCAGGTATTTCATTATCTAATCCGAATGAAATGTCTTTCAAGAAATCTAGTGACGTTTAGTTTATTTGTAAAATAAATAAAATAAAATTGAATTCGATAATTATTTATATATTTTTTATTATTTTTTAAAAAATATGAATACCATATGTTTTATTTGTCAAAGTGATAAACAATTACCCTCATCATTTCTAGAAAAATTATGTTGTTCCAGTTCAATCATGAATGAACCGCTAATCACATTAAATTGTTGTTCCCAAAAATGTCATAAATCTTGTCTGAATACCTATATTATTTCTAGTAGAGATGTTGATGGATCTGTCAAAAATTATAAATACACCTTTTATGGTGAATACCCTTCCAATTGTATTTTTCATGATCCATGTCCACATTGTAGAAAAATATTAGATGCCAAATATTCTAATGAAGTTAAGTGGGGAAGTCTTAATGAATATAATAATCACTTGGCTAAAAATAATAGTAAAACAATATATAATAGATATTCTATAATAGTGCCTATAATATTAATTATAATGTTTGTGATTATTTCACCTGTTATTTATAGATTTTACGCTCAAACTAGATATGTGTCACTATGTATAAATAATAATTTGACATTTCATACTGGAAACTTTAGCAAAGAGCGTGCATGCTTTGAGTGTGTTATGAATAACGGTGGAAATGATAATTACATGGATTCTCAAGGTGTTAAATGTCCATTTTCACATTCACTTATTTTAATTGGTAGTGTTCCTTATTATATTTTATCATTATACTTAACAATTGCATTCATGATACCTTTAGTGAATATTTTGGAGAATATGTTTGAATATTTATATAAAAAATTTGCGTCACATGATATCATTTATTATGCTCCAACAATTTGGATTTCATTTATATGGTTAATAAGGATCATTACAATTACCGTGTATTTCAAATTAATATTAGATCCTATTGACAATATTAATGATTTTAATGAAATTTATAAACTTACCCTAAAATATTTCTTGATGGATGTAGTTATTGGATTAATTGCTGTTATACCATATATTATATATTTGATGTACAATATTTTATATCCATTCTATAAAACTCTAGAGGCTTTGTTCCATCTATGTGAATGTGGTAATTGTTGTCATAAATGCTTTCATACAAGTCACCATGTTGTCCCAGGTTCTAACATTTCTACACTTTCTCCAAATACTAAAATACATTTGAAGAATATGATTAATAACACAAATTATAAAACTATAAATGAACAAGTTTAACCAAAATGATACATCATTCCTAATTTATCCATTAATAATGAAACGACATTATTATAAAATGCAACCCAACCACCTTTTACAGAGGATGCTAACATCTCATCATATAATGGCTCAATTTCTTTTTTAAGATCTTCGAAAGAATTAAAATTGTTAAGTTGGTATATACCAGTTCTACCATGATCATCATATGATGATATGCTTAATTTCTGATAATTGGGTGAATCTTTGTTAATATTATAGAGAATTATCATGTAGCGCATATCATCTTTAATACTATTTAGATTACACTCATTTTTTACATTATTTTTTTGAGCATATTCATCTATTTCATCTTTGCTTGGATAATTTACATGATATATTGGAATCCAATCAGCTAAATTACCAAATCTTGTTAAATAAAATAAATCTTCTTTTATGTGATCATATTTTGTCATTTTTTTTTCTAAAAGTATATCAGGATTATTTTCAGCACACTCGCAACATAAATCATACGTTTCTGGTTTATTATTATCAGTCCAATAATCAATTCTTAAGATATCTTTGCACACATCACAAAAATAATGTCCGTATATTTGATCTTTAACATCAAATTTAACTAGGGTGTGATCATTTTGACATTTATTTAACATATCTTTTCGAAAAACATAATTTACTGCTCCATTCTTTATAGCATCTTCCTCCGATCTTTCCGAATAACATAGATGACACATATCTTTATAACAATCCAAACATACATATTTATGTGGTTTAGGATAATCGTGAATTATAGACGAAATTAATGATATACTAGTTCTACAATAATCACAATAACAAGAACTTGATGATAATGATTGTCCATTTACAATCTTAAATCTCATATCCGATAAACTTCTAAAATAGTCTATCACATCATCACATTTTAATTCTATTAATCCTTTAATATACGGTAATTCAGGAATATTACCTAAATTTTTTCCTATTTTTATAACATGAATTACTTTATTATCATCATCTTCCAATTCAATACCATCTATAAAACTACTTAAATTATTAGAAAATAATGTAGTAAAATCTATTGTCTGCAAAGGTTTTGAATCATTCATTTGTTTGGGTGAATCATTATCGGAACTGGAATCATTATCGGAACTGGAATCATTATCTGAATCATTATCGGAATCATTGTTTTGTAAATTAATTTGATCTAAATCTTCTTCTTTTTGCATTTTATTTAATAATCTATAAATGTTTTTTATGTTATATTAAAAATATATGACCACTTCGATTGAAGTCAACTTAAACAAAGTTATTCGTGATGCATTTGGTGATTCTAATATTAATACAATAGATCAATTTTGTATTAAGATTTTTCCAGAATGTTTTACAAAAAAAGGTGTTGATTTTGAGAAAGATGATAGATATAGATTTAATCATGAATTCAAATCATATGTAAACCATATATTTATTGATCCATCTACTCATAAGAAATTAGTTAATTATATAATTACTAATAATATTACTCGTATACTTGACATAGGATGTGGATATGGATTTTTATCAGCTATTCTTAATCATAGAATGACAACGGATTTGTTAAAAGAAAATATACCAGATTTTAAATGTATACCTATTGAACTTAAAAATGGCGCTCTTCACTTATCAGAAGATTATCTTCCATTTATTGATCTAGAATTTGTTGACGGTAAAACACCAAAACACCAAAACAAGTAATACATGAATATTGTAATGATCCCAAACAAAAATATTGTTTATTATTATGTTATCCGTCAGCTCAAGAGCCATTTTGGCCTTTAGAATATGTAAAAGAATATATTGCATTTAGAGAAGATAATAAATACATTATATTATTTGGGGATTATGGTAATGATACCGCTGTACCTGTTATTGTTGATTATTTGGACTCACTTAAATACAAAAATGATGAACTAGGAATTACCAATGAATTATCGTTATTACGTTATGAAAATTATCAAATATATTTTAACCGTTGTGCAACCATAGCTCAAACAGATGAATTGAAGTTTGAAATTAAATCGTCAGATCGTCCAGAAAGTGTGTGCTTTTACTTCCCAGATCCGCATACCATTACGCTGGAAAAAGAAAAAAAAGCTTTATTAAAAAAATATAATAATCGTTACAAAAATATTAAGAAACTTACACCTGAATTAATGGAATATATAAAAGAATATATGAAATCATACGACGAAATTGATCCACCAGATGCCACTTATATCAATAGTTATATCCCTCCACAGTTTAGAAGTGAAGAATTTCGCATAATATGGGGTTGTTATGATACCCCAAGAAAAAGCTGCCATATTAGATAGCTCTCCAAATAATAATAATAATACTGGAACTCATTCTGGTGGAAAACGTAAAAATAAAAAAATTACAAAACGTAAAACCATAAAGCTTAAAAGTAAATCTAGAAAATATAGAAACACCAAACGCAAAAATTAATATTTTCCATTCTATTTACAACTTTGACACAATAAAATTATCTATTTTACTAGATAATTCTTTTAAATAAATATCGATACCATTTTGAGGCAACAGTAGAGTCATTTTATCATACTCCATAATATCTTTAAAAAATTCGGTATATTGATCAAAATAAGGATTAATCTTGCGACCTAGTGAAACATACTCGGGGGTATTAATTAGTTCATTAACCCATTTATCTGTTACAGTACATCTAAATTTATGATGATCTTTGCAAAATTTCCAATTTTTTACAATAAAATCATACATACTAATACATATCCAAGATTTATTATATGTTCCACTCGTCGAACTGATTAATTCTATAAATATTCTTAAAATATTTATTATTTCTGATTTATTATAATTATCAACAACAACTGCTTTGGGGGTAAATAGTTTTTGAATATCTTCAATATTTGAAATATTTTCTATCTGTTTTTTATATCCGCTTTCACCGTATAGTGTATCAGACATTCTATTATTAAATAATTGTGCTAGGGCTGGACTATTCTTCAAAAAGTTTTTAAAATTATCACAATTCATTGCATCATATATTAATGATCCAGTATCTTTTCCACAAAAAGGATGTTTTTTTCCTTCAAGAGCTTCAATAGCAAAACTGTCCTCATGAACAGTGTATATCTTTTTACATTCACATTGAGGTGTCTCATTAAAATACATTGCAACCTCTAATGGATGAACTTCCATATTACTCTCATCATCATCATTCACAACCTTAATAGGGGTAGAGATATTATCTGATTTTTCTATTTTTGTTTGATTTGATATATTAGTTAATACATTATTTAATATATTATCTAGAGCGGTGTATATTTCTTCTTTACTTTTAATTAATTTTTCCAATTCATTAATTTTATCTCCTAATTTAGTAGAATTTAGATTTGTTAAATTAACCCAAGTAAAATTCTTTAAAAGATTTTGTATATCTGTGTGTACAAGGTGGTGATATTCTTTAATTTCTTTGCATAACTTAGAAAATTCCATATTGATCTATTCAGTTAGTTAATTAATATCTTTTTCAATAAAATCACATTCAATTTTTTTTTATAAGACTCTAAAAAAAACTATCATGTGTATGAGATTGCTGAGACCATTATACAAACTATTATACAAACCATTATACAAACTCTTAATAATTTTATTGGGTCAACGGTGCAAAAACAATAAAATTATCTATTTTACTAGATAATGTACGCAAACAAGTATTGCTTGCTGTATTATTATTTTTTATATTATCATATTCAATATTGTCTTTGAAAAATTCGGTATATTGATCAAAATAAGGGTTAATCTTGCGACCAAGATCAACCATAATAGGTTCACTTGGAACAAATTCATCAACCCATTTAGACATAAATACTTTTCTGAAGTTTTTATTATCTATGCAAAATTTCCAATTTCTTAATATAAACTCGTACATACTAAGACATATCCAAGCTTTATAATATTTACCCTTCGTTGAATCAACTAATTTTAAAAATATTTTTATAGTATTTACCATTTCTAATTTATTATAATCATGTACAATCACTTTGGGTGTAAATAGTTTTTGAATATCCTCTAAATTTGAAATATTTTCTATATCACCATGTCTATTATTAAACAAATGTTCTAAAACAGGGAATCTTTTCGAAAAGTTTTTACAATTATCACAATTCATCACATCAAATATTGATGATTCAGTATCTTTTTTGCAAAAAATATCACTTCCTTCGTTAAAATTATCCTCACAACAATTAAACATCTTCTTGCATTTACATTGAGGTGTTTCATTAAAATACATCGCAACCTCTAATGGATGAACTTCCATATTACTTTCGTCATCATTGACATCCTCTGATTTTTCTATATTTTTTTGATCATCTAATATAGTTGTTAAAATATTATCTACAGAATTGTATAATTCTTTTTTACTGTTGCATAATTTTTCTAATTCATTAAGTTTGTTTCCTAACATGTCAGAGTATCGTAATACATGCTCATCTATATCTGTTGAGTTTGGATAGCGAACAATCCTATCAACCTTATCATGTACTCGACTATAATATATTTTAGTATCGCGTAGCAACTTAGAAAATTCCATATTGATCTATTTAATTAAATTATCTGATATAGATAGTTTTTAATAAAAATAGCATTCAATTTTTTTTACTCTCGTGGATACTAATACTATTACAACTGTATTTGTAATAAGACTTTCTATTTACCCAATAGCTTTGACGGTGTAATTTATTAATGTTTTTTTGATTCGTGACACCCCAAAGGCTCTAATCCCCATAAGAACAGGACATAAACTGTCAAAAGTTTTCGGGAGCTTTCGTAATCATCACGAATGTTATTTGGAAATCCTAATGTTTCAAGAATTATTTCGTAAAAATCACGAAAATATCCGAAAGCTCTTGAATGTTTTATGTAAATACAACTAGAAAACTCTAAAATTTTTACTTTGTTTATCTAGAAAGTTTTTAAAAATATTATTCTAGATGTGATTACAACTAGAAAACTCTAAAATTTTTACTTTTATTCACTAGAAAGTTTTTGAAACATATTATTCTAGATTGATTACAACTAGAAAACTCTAAAATTTTTACTTTGTTTATCTAGAAAGTTTTTAAAAAGTATTGTTCCAGATTCAATTACAACTAGAACATTCTAAAATTTTTACTTTGTTTATCTAGAAAGTTTTTAAAAATATTATTCTAGATTGATTACAACTAGAACATTCTAAAATTTTTACTTTTATTCACTAGAAAGTTTTTGAAACATATTATTCTAGATTGATTACAACTAGAAAACTCTAAAATTTTTACTTTGTTTATCTAGAAAGTTTTTAAAAAGTATTGTTCTAGATTCAATTACAACTAGAACATTCTAAAATTTTTACTTTGTTTATCTAGAAAGTTTTTGAAACATATTATTCTAGATGTGATTACAACTAGAACAATCTAAAATTTTTACTTTTATTCACTAGAAAGTTTTTGAAACATATTATTCTAGATGTGATTACAACTAGAAAACTCTAAAATTTTTACTTTGTTTATCTAGAAAGTTTTTGAAACATATTATTCTAGATGTGATTACAACTAGAAAACTCTAAAATTTTTACTTTGTTTATCTAGAAAGTTTTTAAAAATATTATTCTAGATTCAATTACAACTAGAAAACTCTAAAATTTTTACTTTGTTTATCTAGAAAGTTTTTGAAACATATTATTCTAGATGTGATTACAACTAGAAAACTCTAAAATTTTTACTTTGTTTATCTAGAAAGTTTTTAAAAAATATTGTTCTAGATGTGATTACAACTAGAACATTCTAAAATTTTTACTTTGTTTATCTAGAAAGTTTTTAAAAATATTATTCTAGATGTGATTACAACTAGAAAACTCTAAAATTTTTACTTCGTTTATCTAGAAAGTTTTTGAAACATATTATTCTAGATGTGATTACAACTAGAAAACTCTAAAATTTTTACTTTGTTTATCTAGAAAGTTTTTAAAAATATTATTCTAGATGTGATTACAACTAGAACATTCTAAAATTTTTACTTTTATTCACTAGAAAGTTTTTGAAACATATTATTCTAGATTCAATTACAACTAGAACATTCTAAAATTTTTACTTCGTTTATCTAGAAAGTTTTTGAAACATATTATTCTAGATTCAATTACAACTGGAACATTCTAAAATTTTTACTTCGTTTATCTAGAAAGTTTTTGAAACATATTATTCTAGATTCAATTACAACTGGAACATTCTAAAATTTTTACTTTGTTTATCTAGAAAGTTTTTAAAAAGTATTATTCTAGATTCAATTACAACTAGAACAATCTAGAAATTTATTTCAAAAAATAACATTGGGATTGAGAATTTCTATTTACCCAATAGCTTTGGGAATGTAATTTATTAATGTTTTTTTGACTCGTGACACCCCAAAGGCTCTAATCCCCATAAGAACCAGACATAAACTGTCAAAAGTTTTCGGAAGCTTTCGTAATCATCACGAATGTTAATTGAATAATTCTAGTTTTTTAAGAATTATATCGTAAAAATCACGAAAATATCCGAAAGCTCTTGAATGTGTTATGTAATTACAACTAGAACATTCTAAAATTTTTACTTAAAAAATATCTACCAAATAAAAAAAATATCTAAAACTAAGATAAATGAAAAATTCCATAGGACAAAAAGAAAGACTAGCAGACACTATTGAAGGTGCGGCAGAATGGATGGCACCAAATTCTTATCCCAATTATAAAGCGTGTATTAGAAGTCATTGTTCAAATCAATATCACGAATATCAAGAAGAGTTGCCTAAACATTTAAATAAAATTAATGAGTGTATTGAAAAATATCCTAAAATGTCTCAACAAAGAACTCGTCACAAATGTATTAAAAAAATCATTAAACCTATTAAAAAAACTCTAAAAAAATGTTTGAAACAAAATTGTAAAAAAGAATACAAATCATATAAAAATGAAATTAAAAGGTTTCGCAAGGATATTTATCATGAAGCAAAAAAAGCCAAAAAAAATATTAAAGCATCTAATAAAAGACATCAAATGAGTCAAATTAAAAAACTTAAAAAGAAACCTGAAAAATTAAGTATTGCACTAGCAGAATTAACTAGTATGAAATCAACTAAGAAACACACTAAGAAACACACTAAGAAATAATCTTATAATTTAGTATTTTTTTCACTTAAATCCCTTAATTTAGGATCTATATATTTATTATCAAGTCCAAGAATTTCAAATACCTTCTCTTCAGTCGGACAATCTATCCTAGTTCCCTTCAAATGTTGATGAGAATGCGAATGTTTTTTCCTATCTTTTAATGTATCTTGATCTTTTTTTGGATCTAATAAAGGATATACCCCATATTCCTCCAAAGTATAACCTAATTCTAAAGCTTTCGCTCTCACTAGTGTATTAAAAGTTTTTGAACCAGTAAAATACATCAATGCGGCCCCCCAAGATTCTTTAGGTACAAATCTAATATCTATACGGTGTTTTGTATTCGTAACACCCATATATTTAGTTGTCCCTTTCTCTGTTAAATGATCTACTAAGAAGTTTTCTTGGGTTAAATAATGAACAAAATCAATCAAACTAAAAGATGCATCATCACACTTAATTAAAATATCAATATCACCTGAATCAATACAACCACGTCTATAAGATCCACAAATCACATACACAATATCCATATTTAATCTATTTTTAAATTTTTCAATAAGAATATCTAGAACTGTTTTAAGATTATCTATTTCTTGTCTTGGTACTCTTTTTTTAAATTCATCATAATATTTTAAACCTATTAACTGATGATGAGTTAGATTTTTAAGTCCAACCGAATTTTCTAATTTTAAATGTTGTTTAATATATTTATCATATTCATCTCTTAAAAGTTCAAGCGTTATACCCTCTTTACGATATTGTACCGCATGTGATGGTCCTATTCCAGTTACACTTTCCAAATCTTGAATGTCTTTTACTATTTTTAAATCATTTTGATCAAATTTTTTATGAGCCTCTTCCAATTTTCCACCAGATTTAATAATTTCATCAATTCTAGCTAATGAACCTTTTCCTATTCCAGCACAATTTTTAAATACATCAGTATCTGTAATATCAGAATATTGACATTGTTTCACACTCTGAATAACCTTTTCAAAGGTCTTAATTTTATACTTGAGACTCGCACCATCCTTTTTTTTTCCTTGTGCTTCCAAAATAGTAATCTCCTTCTCTAAATTATCTATTAAATCCTGAAATTCCTGAATAATAACCGTCTTCAAAACCATATGTATCTTAATTAAAATAAAAAATTTACTTATTTTAAAAATTCAATTTTTACTTTAAGATCACCTTAAGATCACCTTAAGATTATTTTAAGGTTATTTATGGAGTTTCTTCATCATCAGTGGAACTGGTATGAGATATTTTTTTTAGTGTTTTAGATTGATTTGAAGTAATAGTGCTAGTCATCATCATACTATTGGAATATGATACACCTTCTTTATTTTGTCTATGCATAATTTTAATTTCTTGATATCCAAATGTTATACCATCCAAAACGCTATCATTATCATCATCATTATGTGACATTTGATTAATTAAAGGTTCAATACATTTATAAACATCGAAAAATATTCGTTTAATTGAATCTAAATTTAAATTTGAATCTGAATCATCTTCAAAATATCCTTTATCCCATTCACTTAATAAGAATAATGGATCATTCTCATTAATTAATTTTTTGTGCCATTCTATTAAAGAATAGTCATCAATCAAGTTATTCATCAAAAGAGTTTCAACAATATTTTCAAAATCAGAAATCAATTCTGGAGTAATTCTAAGTAATATCAAGAAATAATTTAGAAATTGATGTTGGGATTCTGTGTTAATTAGGAATGGTTCTAGAAGTTGTCTATAATTTTCTATGTGTGATTTAGCTACTATATTTTCATTAAACAGAAGCGATGCTATTGTCCGCCCAATAACATTCTCTAGATCTAATTTTTTTGCAAATTTTTTAATAAAGTTTAAACTTTTATCACCGAACTTTGGATAAGAACAATCTCCATACATTGAAACCATTTCTTGAATTGCATTAATGAATAATAATCTTCTATCATCATATTGTTTAGCAACTAGATCACATGCATGTTTATAATTTAGGTCTAAATCTTCATCAGTATAATACTCTATTATAGGTTCCACTTTTGAAGTATCTTCTACATCTATATATTTATCTAAATCATCTTGATCATTTTTGAGATCAGATGTTTCTACAGTTAAACCCGAACCTGATTCTAATCCCAAAGAAGATACAGGTAATTGAAAACTATCCAAGTTAGATATCGGCAATTGAAACCCATTACAGTCCATACCAGGCAATTGAAATCCATTCATTTCAGGTTGAGTATTATCATCTTCTAATTCACCAATTGTCCATTCAGGTTCATCTGAAACATTAACATTATTAACATTATCCATTACTTGTAATTTAAGATTATTCTCTTTTTTGGTACTAGTATCTTGTGTTGATTCAGTTTCCACAGGTTCCCAATTATTTTTGATATAATTGGATGTTTTATGTGAATTAGTAACGTCCTCACGATGACCACAAGATGGACAATATGTCCATACAGATTTCTTCTTATTTTTCCCTTTTACTGAAAGTTGCCCTTCCGGAATATTACATTTAACACATTTAACATAAATTTTAATATATTTATCTAAATGGTCTTGGATCATATTGGCTTGATGAGTTCCTCTTAAAAATAAACGATTATCAGAATTGTCTGAGCAACTCGATTCAGTACCTAATTCGATTGATAAAAAATGATTGATAAATTCAGGAGTAGTATTAAGTGACTCCGCTATTTTCTTCAAATTTGTAATAAGTGTTCTAGTATATTGTCCACCACCTTCATGTTTAACTTCTACAGATGGCATTTTATACCGATAATGACTATCAGTTTGTTTTCTGTCACGATTTATTAAAGGCATTTTATTCTTTTTAATTTACATTATACCATATTTATAATTCAATTTTTTCTTTCTACTAGATAAAAATATATGCTCAACCTTAATAATACATGTTTCATATCAATCATTATCATCTTTATTTTATTGATTTTATATTACACTAGGGAAAATTACCAAAATAAAGAGGATAAAACTAATAAATTTTATAAATCAATTCTAAATATTAATGATTTTCAAGATATTATTGCAATGAGAGACTCAAGTGAATTACAAAATGATAAGTATTGATTAAAATTGAATTATGCTTATAAATCTAATATAAACGTTAGTATTTATATATATATATATAAGATGGAATTAAATGATGATCAGAAAAAGATTTATAATGAATTGGATGATTTTTTAAAATCAAAAAATAAATTTTATCTATTGACTGGGTTAGCTGGAACTGGTAAAACTTTTTTAATAAGTTATTTTCTTTCGCAACCAAATTTATTGAATAAAAAAATTGCTGTAACTGGATGTACTAACAAGGCGGTTGGTGTATTAGAAAGTTGTTTTAGACGTTTTATTCCAGATAATGTAGAAGAATTATCTAGTAAAACTGAGATAACATTTTTAACAATTCATAAACTTCTCCAAATTAAAAGAAAAATAAATTTAGATGGTCAAGAAATATTTGAATCTACTATTGACGAAAATAACATTAAAGTTAAAGCAAAATCAGTCTTTTATTATGATATTATAATCATTGACGAAGTTTCAATGCTCAATAAAGATCTCACCCTACAACTTTTACGACTCAAAGACAAATTAAAAGGAAAAATCATTTTCCTAGGTGATAAAGCACAATTACCACCTGTTCAAGAATCTGAAAGTTATATATTTGAACTAGCAACCTCTTCAATACCACATGGAAATTTAACTAAAATTATGAGATCTGGTGATCAAATCGTTAAATTTGTTAATTCAATAAGAATTTTAATAGAAAACCCTTTACATAAAGTGCCTTTTGTTAAACTTGCAACGGCTTTGGAGGCAGCCACAGAAACTAAAATTAATTTACACCGTGATGAAGAAAAATGGATTAATACTTATTTAACTAATGCTAAAAAAGGTCATACTGATCAAATAATGTTATGTTATACAAATAAAAGAGTTGATTATTTGAATAGGAGAATAAGAAAATCTTTATATGGTACTTCTGAAAATGATTATGTAACTGGAGAAAAAATTATATTTAATAACTCTTATAGATTACCTAGCAATCAAAATAAATATGATTCATCTGAAATGGCTATAGTAAGAAATGCATCTGAAGATGATGTGAAAATTAGATCATTTTATCTATATGACATTTTAAATATTAGATTTCCTGTTGCGGCTCTAAATAAAGCTTATCCTTTAATACAAAAAATTAAAAAAGTACCACAATTACTAAATGAAGCCGCTGAAATCGAAGAATCTAATATAGAAATTGCAGCTAATATCTGTTTAGTTTGTTATGATTCAACATCTCCAATTAAAACTAATAGTTGCAATCATCATTATTGTGATAAATGTTATGATGTATGGATTAAAAATAATAAAACATGTCCCAGATGTAAGGTAACACTCGATAAAGGTAAAATTATTTTCATTAATGATCCACAATTAACCAAAATGCTAGACAAACTCAGAAATCAAACCGCTAATGTTAAATACAAAATATGGTTATTAATGTTGGACAATAAAGATTTATTAAATGTTATTCATCCAACTCAATCCAAAAGTCATCAAGATGATATAGAATCCATTAAAGAACAATTAAAAGATATTAAAGAATATTTATACAAAAAATATCACAAAAAAGACGCATTTTGGGATTTAATTATGCAACAATTATGGGATTTCTATTATTTTTACTTTATTGACCAATTTGCTCAAATTAATTATGGTAATGCTATAACAACACATAGAAGTCAAGGTAGTACTTATCCTAGAGTTTATGTTGATTTAATTGATATTGTTAAATGTAATACAGTAAAAAAAGAAGCATATCAATGTTTATATACAGCTGTTACTAGAGCATCTCATTATCTTGATTTATATTTTTGAGAAGTTTAGTTTTTAATTATATATTAGCAAAATATATGGATAATCCTGCAAATAAAAATGCCAACATATATTTTAGTTCAAAGGCTTTTCTAAATATGTATACATTAACAAATATGAATACGAATAAAGTAGTTACGTGATATCCAATAACTAATTGAGGTTCATCCATATTTAATATTTCAACACCAGCATTCATAGCGGGACTCATAAAAATATATTCACCAGCCGCAAATAATATCAATATTAACATTCTAGGTAGTAAAGTATAATTTTTGAGGAATATGGGTCCTGAAACCCATGCTAGAGATTGAAAAAAAGCTGCAATAATAAAAGGAATATATGGGAATGTTATTTTAGGTAAAAATCTATAATATAAATCTAATAAATGTTGTAGTTGAGGAGTAGATTTTGTTATCATTTAGATTTATAATAGATAAAAATCAATAAACATGTCAATAAAATATTTACAAGACTGATTTGCAATTTGGGTTTGTTATTTTTATTTCTTTTTTCTGATTCTTGTCGGGATTTTTCGACAAATTCTAATGCATATGGATCACTCATAATATGTTCAGGAACCCAACTGAAAGAACCACATGAATTACACTTGATACTTGAAGATTCAGGGTTTAATAATGCAAAATCAACACTTCCACAAAGACATCTATAAAAATTTGAACTTTTGCAATCCAGACAATATAAATATTTTTGGTTTGAGGAAATTGTTGTTTGATCACTCATACAATACTTACATTTTCTAGAAATATCCACATCCATTTATTATTCTTTATTATTCAACAACAATAAAAAAATTTAATTTAACCTAGTCACTTAATAATTACTTAATAATTACTTAAGAGTCTTTTGTGTTAAGAGTCTTTTGTGTATTTTCTTGTGAGTTTGGAAGTTTTCGTCTAGGTCGTTGACGTCCTTTGTTGTTCCTACGATTTTTGTTAGTAAATTTATCATGTTTATCTGGCATAACTCTGGTAATTTTACCTAGACCTTTTGTATCATTTTCTCTGAAGAAAATAGTAGAACCATTTTCTATAAATTCATAATGATGTAGAAATTTAAAAGTCACATTCGCTAAATCACCCGCTCTAAGTAATTTAGGATCTTCATAATTCGGATCATCTTCTTTTAATACTGGCAACGGTTCTTTAGTATGTTTATCTAGTTTGTTAATATCCATAATTCTAGCGGTTTGAAAAATGGTTCCACAATGTACAGTTGGTTCATAACCAACCTTAATCGTCGTCGGATGATGAATAATTTGAACTAGAGATTCAAAATATTGAATTTTAACAGTCTCAACTGTTACAACCATCCCTTTCTTAATATTAGCTCTCCTAATAACATCCTTACCAACAGTTTTGATTGCCAAACAACCTGAACAACCAGCGGACAAATATTGTACATGATTTTTATAATTATCATGAATCGATTTGACAGTGATTTGTTTAAATTCACCGTTAAAAGGTCCTAATAATAAAGTTTCTCCAACTTGAATACAACCTCTTTTAACAACACCGGAAACAACTAGACCAATACCATGAACATCATAACAATCTTGAATATTCATTAAAGTCTTATTTTTACTAGGATCTCTTAAAGGTTTCCAGTCAATCACTTCAGGCAAATTTGTAAAGAAATTCTTAATTAAATCAATACCTTCACCAGTTGTATTAGATATTTTAAATACTGGGATAACTTTAGATCTTTCTGATAGAATTGTTGAAGGCATCTTAGTCACTTCTTCCATATTCTTAATCGAATACAACTTTCTCTTTTTCTTACTCACTATCAATTCTTCTAAATAATTCATGTTATCAGCCAAAACATCAGGTTTATCAGCAGCTTGATCCATTTTTGTGATTACAATAAATGTTGGTACTCTCAATGCAAGAGCAATTTCAAGATGTTCTTTAGTTGTTCCAATAACACCATCTACAGCCGAAATCATAATCATAATGTAACTAACTGAACTACCATTAATACCATATAATGTGGTTTTGAGATATTTTTCGTGTCCAGCTAAATCAACAAAAGTTAATATCTTATCCTTTTCTTTACTTTCACATTTTTGTGATTTCCATTCACTTGTATTTAAATAATGATGACTGACACTGGATGTACGACCAGTTTCTATCTCATGTGGATGTTTAAAAATACATTCACGAGCTGAACCACGACCATTGTCTAGTGAACCTGATTTTAATACACCTAGTAATGTTGATTTACCAGCGTCGACATTGCCCATTACAGCAATTCTAATTTCTTCTAATGTTGGATCATACGATTGGGTTCCATCTATCATTTTTAGACGATATTATCTGATATAATATTAATAACAATTACAAATTCAATTTTTTTTTCTATCTTTAAAAGTAAATCAATTCTATGAGAAAAAGCCATCGTAAAAGTAAATTTAATCTACTTAATTTCAGAGGCGGATCATGTTCAACAAATACATTAGATGTTTCAAAATATACAAATCCAAATGGTGTTATGCCCTCACAAGACGGTTATCAAAACATTTTTGAAAGAGTTTTTCTAAATCCAGGACCCAGTCAAACTGATGTAACAGTTCCAGATTGCAATCTCACACCACAAACCGGTTCTGGTTACACTTTCGATTTTACTGATCCTATATCAAAACAACCTACTGTCCAAAGTTATCCAGACTGTTGTCCTCCTGTTATTCAAAATGGTCAACTAATTTTAAGCAATGGTACTGAACCACAATGTGGAGCTGGTCGCAAAAGATCTCTACGTAAATCCAAAAATCATATGCAAAAACCAAGTCAAAAAAAGAGTAAACCTAAACATAATGGTGGATCTTATCGTAAATCTAATTCTAATAAAGGATATAGTGGTGGTAATAAAAACACTAAAAAGAAAACTAATACACGTAGAAGTGGTCAAAAGAAATCACACCGAAAACACAAACAACACAATAAACCTCAATCACATACACAACATACATATACTCAACAACCACAACTACAAATGGGTGGTGGTGACGGTCAAACTCAAGATAGTATTTTTACATCTGATATGACTAGTAGAGATTTTGGATGTACACAACCAAATTGGAATCCTACATGCATTTAGATTTGATTTATAAAGAACATATCTAATAAAATTGATTTTATATATTGATTTAATACTTAATATTATAAGAATATCTAAGTATATATGACTACATTAGAAAAAAATATCATAAAACAAAATACCAAATTATATTTTGAATCCATTATAGAAAGTATTTTACATTCTAAAGATAAAAATAGTAAAAAGACTATTCTTTTACATGTTTTTAGTAATCATACCCCACATGAAATAAAAATATTTATTAATAATCATGTAAAAATACATTCTAAACTTTTTACACATATTTTATCCCAATATGATCAAGCAAATTTTGAGTTTATTATTGATCATATGATAAGTAACATTGCTTTTCAATCTATAATTGATATAGTCGGAGAAGATTTGAAGAATCCAATTTTGATTAAAACTCTTGATTATTTATATAAAAAATATCCAGATCTCAAAAATACTGATGTAACTTTTTATTATAAAAAAATTAAATTTGATAACACTTGCAAAGATTATATTCCAACTATAATTGATCATGTTAAAAAACTCATTAATTTTGGTCAATATTCCTCAAATTTATTAAATATAATTGCATTAAATATAAAACATATTTTTAAAGATTCTGGTTGGAATGATCCAAATGCAATTCCTTTGATTAATTATTTTGGTAAAGCACTAGCAAATACATATAAAATACTATCATTACAATCTTTTGTCAATAACGATGACAATCAAAATGGATTGACAAATCCTAGTTTATTTACATATCTTACTACTAATTTTAACATATCAATAGACAGATGGGATGATTATCCGGCTCCAGGATTAATTAGTAACAGTGACTTAAAATCTATTCTCAATTTAACAGATTTTGATCCAGATTGCTGGGAAAATGCTATAAAAAAATATCATATTTCAAGATCAATAAATAAACAATTAACATTTTATAGGAATGTTGCTTTAATTTTTAAGGAATTTAAATCTAGATGTTTACGACTCAAACATATAACTCCTAAACATATTTTTAAAATTCCAGAAACATTAATATTATATGTCTGGAAACCTTTGGATTGTTATCCTACTGTAATAGTTGAAACAATCAATCTATTTAATGAAATGGTTGAAATTTATTTGGACATAACAGATCATAATAATTTTGATATATATACAGAAGACAGTAATTATAATTTGAGTTTTTTAGTGTCTAACCTCTTTAATCGAGAGAATTATTTAAAAATAATAGGAAAATATGAATATGTTATAAATACATTTATTTCTCAAGAAATTGAAGTGGTTTTTAATAATTTACATAATATAGATACTAGATGTATAACAGACAAGTTTACCATTTTGGTACATAATAATTTTCAAATCGCTGAATTATTTTTACAAAATATTGAAAAATTTATAACTATTATACCTAAATTTGGAAATTGGTTTTATAAACTAATTTATCAATACAATTATGATGTTATAAGTTCTATTAATGTTCATCAAATTAAAAGTTCGCTCTTATTCAAAAGTCTATTTCTTGGTATTTTTCAAAAATATATGGATGATACCAATATTACCCAAAATATTAAACATCCACATTCTTTAATAAAATATATATTCGATATCAGAAATATTGGACTCTGTATATCAATAAAAAATACAGAATTATTACATATTATTACCATTATCAATAACTTTCTTAATAAAATTTGCAAAGATTTCAATATTGATGTACGATATTATGAAGGACAAACTGGTAGCGGTGTATATTCTATAATGTATATTATTAAATCATGGGATTCTTATATTATGACATTAGGTATTGATGATACTCCTGAATTTTCTAAATATATGGAGCCAATATTCAAAGTGCTGAATTATATGTATGATAACACTAATAATTATTACCCTGTTCAAAATTTTGATTCTATACTGGAATCAGAAAGTTTAAAAAATATTATTACAACATTTATGAAAAATAATAATAATACTAATGATAATACTAGTGATAACTCTAGAAATGAAATTAATTTGCTTAAAAATCATTATGAATATTTAATTCAAAAGAATGAAGATCAAATTGATTCAAAATGTATAACGTGTATTAAAAATCCCCGTGAATGGTTATTCGAAAAATGTTCCCATATTACATCTTGTACACAATGTCTCAATAAAATATTAGAAAATACAAGTACTAGCAAATGTCCAACTTGTCGTCAACCAGTTGATATACGTAATTGTAGAAGAGTCTATATTTCTTAACTGTTTTTATAACACTATTGGATTAATAATAATATACATCTGAGACTTTTAGAATTTGGAAAACTTTTTTTTACATTTTTCTGGAACAACAAAGTAAAAATGTTAAAGTGTTCCATATGTGTTTACATAACACATTCAAGAGCTTTCGGATATTTTCGTCAATTTTACGAATAATATCTTAAAATATTTAGAATTTATGGATTACACAAGTAATGATTACGAAAGCTTCCGAAATCTTTTGACAGTTTATGTGCTGTTCTTGCGGGCATGTTGAGTCTTTGGGGTGTCACGAATCAAAAAAACATTAGAAAATCACACCAGGAAAACCATTGGGTAAATTAAAATAGCATCAGTTCATGATCTTTCTAGTGTATAAAAGTAAAATTTCTAGATTGTTCCAGTTGTAATCAATCTAGAATAATACTTTTTAAAAACTTTCTAGTGTGTAAAAGTAAAATTTCTAGATTGTTCTAGTTGTAATCAATCTAGAATAATACTTTTTAAAAACTTTCTAGTACACAAAAGTAAAATTTCTAAAGTGTTCTAGTTGTAATCAATCTAGAATAATATTTTTCAAAAACTTTCCAGTACACAAAAGTAAAAATTTTAAAGTGTTCTAGTTGTAAATGAATCTAGAATAATACTTTTTAAAAACTTTCTAGTGTATAAAAGTAAAAATTTTAAAATGTTCTAGTTGTAATTGAATCTAGAATAATATTTTTTAAAAACTTTCTAGTGTGTAAAAGTAAAATTTCTAAAGTGTTCTAGTTGTGATTGAATCTAGAATAATACTTTTTAAAAACTTTCTAGTGCACAAAAGTAAAAATATTAGATTGTTCTAGTTGTATTTACATACTAAATTCAAGAACTTTCGGATGTTTTCGTAAAATTCACGAAAATAACGCCTGAAATATTAGAATTTTTAATTAACATTCGTAATGATTACGAAAACATCCGAAAACTTTTGACAGTTTACGTGTGGTAAATAAATAAAAGTAAATAAGTAAGTAAAATAAACTTCTTTTATCGTAAATAAAAGTGTATGAATAAAGTAAGAGAATTATTTAATAATTATAATGTCTGGAGTTGGTGCTGTTTTGCAAGTAATTTTTAAAGTAATTTATTATGCAATTGTTCATATTATTATCCCTTTATTCCCTATAGCATTATATTTCTTGTTTTTTTGTATTATATTAGCGTTAGTCGGAAATTTATCTGGAATATTAGGGTTTTTTATTTTTATGGTATTATTTTACTTTTATGTGAAGGGAATAATATTTTATCAACCACCTATTAGGTCATCATCAAATTCAAATATACAAACAACTTTATAAAGTAAAATCCTTAAATAAAAAATTGATTAATCATAATGTATTTAGTATTGATATCAATATGTCTAATATTACTACAACTTCTACACCAGAAATTCAAAAATGTCCATTTGTACATGATTATCCTGATATAATTTTAGGATCTTTTATTATGATAGCTACTTTTATAAGTTATATTCCACAATATCGTAAAATGACTAAAAGTAGATCCATTCAAGGTCTAAGTCATCTAATGATAATTTTAGCCAATTTGTCTTCATTTACTAATTTTGAGGGAACAATACTTCTAGATGAACACTATTATGCGTGTTGTCATCAGAATAATTTAACAGCTAGTCAATGTATTAATACCTTTTTACCTGCAATTCAGATGTCTGTACCATGGTTTTCTGGATTTATTTATTATTTCATTTATACCATCATATCTGAAAAAGATCAACGTGTATCACGCGATCAAGAACTTAGAATTAGATATAGTTTTTTAGCTTACATTATTATTGGACCTATATTTACAGGATTATTGGGAACAATATTGTTAATTACAACTGGAACTTTACATAATCATCCATTCGTATTTGGAACAACTCTAAATATTATTTCATCCGTCTTGTGTTTTGTAATGTGGATCCCGCAAATTATAATTACATATAGAACTAAAAGTATAGGATCATTAAGTTTAGTTACATTGGGTGTTCAAGGTCCTGGAGCACTTCTAGTGTTTATCTATCAAAATATCATTAATAAAAATTCATGGAGTGTTGGTGTACCATTCTTATTATCTGGAACTCAAATTATTATTCTATTATGTTTAGGTTATTATTACACATATGGTTTACCACAATGTTTTAGATGTTGCAACAAATCAGGTTATATAAATATTGATAAAGTTAATTATAATATTGAACCAGCAAGTAGTATATCAGTTAATATTATTAATAACGATTAAATTATTATATAAAAAATTGAATGTAAATGTGAATATTGAATATTTTTTATCTACAATGGATTTTCTAAAGAAAGTAAATACTTCAGAAGGGCGTATAGCAATTGTTAACCCAGATAAATGTTTACCTAATAAATGCAATCAAGAATGTAAAAAGAGTTGTCCAGTTAATAGTGTTGGTAAAATTTGTGTTGAAGTTACACCCAAAGATAAAATATCAACCATTAATGAACCTCTATGTATTGGATGCGGCATCTGTTCCAATCAATGTCCATTTAATGCAATTAAAATTATTAATTTACCTAGAGAACTAAAGGATATATTACATCAATATGGTTCCAATACATTTCGTTTTTATAAATTACCATTCCTTAAAAAAGGTCATGTAATAGGTCTTTTAGGTCAAAATGGTATTGGTAAAAGTTCTATTTTAAATGTTTTAAGTGGAACTGTTGTGCCTAACTTGGGGCAATATGACGTTATGGATGATATAACTATACCAAATAAAAATAAAGGAAAAAGGAAACATGTATCAATTCAAATGGATTTGAGGGAACAAGTATTAAATTTTTATAAAGGAACTCAAAATTACCAATTTTTTAAGGATTTATATGGTGGTAAAATTAAAACAGTATTAAAACCTCAAAGACTAGATCAATTTATACAAAATGAAACAATTCTAGAGTTATTTGGACAAGATAAATTAAATAATCTAGAAATATATAACAAATTAGAATTAAATGAAGTTGAGAATATACCAATCCTAAAATTATCTGGAGGTGAAAAACAAAGACTATCCATCTTTTTAACACTATCCCAAAAGGCTAATCTATATATTTTCGACGAACCTACCAATTATTTAGACATTAGGCAAAGACTTCGAGTTGCCCAAATAATTAGAGACTTAGCTACTACAGATAATTATGTCGTTGTCGTTGATCACGATATTACTATCCTAGATTACACGACTGACATGATTCATATTATTTATGGACAACCAGGTGCATATGGTATAGTATCTACAGTTGCAGGAACATCTGAAAGTATTAATAATTTTTTCGAAGGTTATTTACCGGCTGACAATATGCGGTTTCGTAATCAAGCATATTCTTATTGTCTTAATCTAGATGTATCGATGGATGATCCAGAACTTAAAATTAATGAAGAATTACAGAAGCAGTATATGACATATCCGGCTATTAAAGTAGATTATCCAGATTTTACTTTAGAGGTTCCAGAGGGTAAACTACTAAAAAGTTCAACTATTAATCTTATTTTAGGACCCAATGGATCTGGTAAAAGTAGCTTTCTAAAAGGATTATTAACTGAATCAATATCATATAGTTATAAACCACAATATCCTGAAGAAATTTTCAAAAATCAAGATGTAACTACTTTAAATTTATTATATCAAGTTATACCTAGAAGTATGTCTGATAGTGGATTTAAATCTCAAGTTGTTGATTCTTTAGATATTAGTGGTTTTAAAGATCATATTGTTTCTACTTTATCTGGAGGTGAACAGCAAAAATTAGCATTAATAATTTGTTTAGGCAAAGAAGCAGATTGTTATTTTATTGATGAACCTTCCGCATCATTAGACATCGAGGAAAGAGTCAAAGCAATGAAAGTTATTAAGAGATTTCTAGTACACAATCAAAAGATGGGATTTATTGTAGAACATGATATTACAATGGCTTTTAGTTTGACTAAAGATGTTGAATCTAAAGTTATAGTATTTAGTTTAAAATCATTGGATAACGGAAAACGTATAGGTAATGGTAGTTTACCCACTAATTGCTTAGATGGATTAAATATATTCTTAGAATCTATTGGAGTAACATTTAGAATGTCTAGTTCCAGTAGTAGATATCGCATTAATCGTATTGGGTCCGGTAGAGATCAAGAACAAAAGAAAAATAAAAAATACATAATCTAATCTTGTTTAACCAAACAAAAAAAAACATATTTAGATATTAAAATTTATTAAAAAATTGATATCATTTTTAATGATAATATATTTGAATAGATAATATGAATATGTCAGATGATGAATTGAATCACCAACTTAATTGCAGAAATATTGCTTTACATAATTTGAAATCATATCTTGAAAAATTCGCAATTAAGATACAACAATCTAAGCAAAGCACTACTGGTACTACTGGTACTACTGGTACTACTGGTACTACTGGTACTACTGGTACTACTGGTACTACTGGTACTACTGGTACTACTGGTGCTACTGATACTACTGGTACTACTGGTACTACTGGTACTACTGGTACTACTGATACTACTGGTACTACTGGTACTACTGATACTACTGGTACTACTGGTGCTACTGATACTACTGGTACTACTGGTACTACTGGTACTACTGGTACTACATTTGTTAATTTTGGTCAACTTCTCGAAGCATTGCCTAATCATTATGATCAGTTTAATATTGATGAATTGTTTACAGCGTGTAAGCAATATATAGATGATTATGTCATCCTCAAAGAAATAAATCAACCAATAGTTCGCCAGAATGGTTTCCCTGTTGATCAACCTGGTTATATAATTACAGTTGCTCAACAATACACTATTCAATTAAGCACAGAAAAGATTGGAAATGATCATAAATACCCATATCATAAGTGTATTCCTCTATTTAAGGATCTTTTGTGGGCAATGCATTGTGAGCTTGAAAAAGTAGATTCATATGGAGATTATCGAGATGTAATCAGAAATTCTTTCAAGAAAAACGAAACTGTTCTACTGTTTCTCTACATTTATAAATAATTAAAAAAATAGACACAAAGTATTATGCAATATTTTGGCTGATATGGATCAAATAATGAATTAAAAATTGATTCATTTGATCGTAAAATAATTATTAGATAAATGTCTAGCACAGATGAAATTGCACGCCGCCGGCAGGAGTTTTTGGAAAAATTAAAATTCTGTTTGAATTACATTTCAGAATATATCATGAAGGCTATTAATGAAAAACAAGCAAAAGGAGAAAATAGTAGTTATCGTCAGATTGACGTAGATGCTCTGACTAAACTTTACGCAACATATTTTGACAATTTTGGGTATATTGTTGAAAGGTTCAAATACAATCAATATGGGAAGGACATTCAAAAATATAAAGTTATGTTCAAAAATGAAAAGATTACAAACGACGATGGTTCTGGAGAAAGACAATTTCCACATCACCTTGTAAAAATAGATCCCTATAGTTATATATGTTTCATTAATGCCGACATGCGCGAATCCAATAAAGTTTATGGAGATGAACGTGATTTGATTAAGGAAGCAATGTCGATGAATCAAGATATTCTCTATACAGTTCTCCGGATAGTTGGTTAATAATAAAAAAATAATTAATTAATTTATATTAAAACAATTAAATATTTTTTATATATATTTAGTTGCGAGTGATATAAGGTTCAACATTAAATGTGGTCTTAGTTTGACTTTGACTAGATAGATCAATTGGTTGTATTTTTCCGGATGACAATTGCCCTTTGATGGATTGCAATGATGTGCTACAATTAGTCCCTAGAATTAAATAGAAATGTTGCCCGGAAATTGTAATACTTACAGCGATGACCCCGGTTTCATTTTTAATATATAAATTTCTTAAAATAGCTTGTGATGGGTTAGTAGTGTACCATGTGGACCATTTTTTGTACCAATCTTCAACATGAGTTGAGTTTATCTTACCACCATATTCTCCGTCGATATGGATACATGCGAAATAAGATTCTTGTCCCCAGTATTTTCTGGTTTTTTCGGGGATCAGAAATTCTTCACTATCTTTCTTTTTCAAACTAAATAAAAATTCCTGAATTTTAGTGAGACTTTCCGGATTAACCTTAAATCCTGCATGAATTGCAATTGTTGTTCTTTTTTGTTTGGAAGTCATTACTTTATTATTACTTTACTCAACACTAACTTTTGACAAATAAAATCAATTTTTTAGTAATGTAATATGATTTAATTAAGCTAAATTGAAAGTTAGACTTGTTTAACAGATTTTTCATAAAGATTGTAAAATCTATCAAGTGGATCATATTTTTTCTTCAATTGCATAAATTTTTCTTTTGGTCCATATAAAGTCCAGAAATCTTCTTCAGATAAAAAGGTAGTTGAATATAATCCCTTTTTCGATTTCATGTCAAACATTTTTTTATCTATTAATTTTTTATAATAATTAGGATCATTTTTATCCTTTTTCTTATTAACTCCAAATCCAATACCAAAATCAACCATTAATGATCCTGATCCTTTTTCTTCAAAAAAATATGTATCTCTTTGAATTTTGTAAGGACATATCCAGACAGGATACACTTCAATATTATTGTCATACCATTCTAGAAAATTAGGTAAATTATCTAGATTGACACCTAGATCATTAATAATACTTTCTCTTGTTTGATATGCAAAATTAAATAATTCACCTATTTTTTTAATTTTATCGGACCTCAATTGATCTCCTAGAAATTTGCGAATATATTTATTTTCAAATATACCTCCTAGATAAAAGCAATTATAATCATATCTCCAAAAATAATCTTCAAGTTTCATATATATTTTTCCAGTAGTGTCCGCCACATCTATCATCCTTTTATAAAAGATATCTTCCACAAATTTTTCTAATATGACTCCTGTATCAATCTTATTTACCATTTTACCAATTAATAAATACATCTCATCCTTATTCACAATAAATCCATCCACAAAATCAACATCTTTCTTGTCACAATACACTTTAATAGCTTCAATATAAGACATAATAGAACCAAATTTAATACTTTCCACTTCAACATGTGATCTATAATCTCTCGTTTTTAATTTTGCTGATAATATATATCCAAAAGACCCATAACTATTAGGAATAGCATCAAATAAATCTTTGTTAGTTGTTTGATTTGCAACTCTTATCACACCATCACCACATAAGACGGTATATTCAATCACTGTATCATATGTTAAACCGTATTTAAAAGAGGATGATTCAAGTCCGACTCCTGAAATAACGCCACCTACAGTTAAAGAACTAAATTCTGGAACAACTTGGGGTATTTTACCACATTCTAGTGTAAATTTAAGTAAATCTCGGTATGTGACTAAACTTTCTACATGAACCCAGTTTTCTGTTAGATTGACTTCGATTATTTTTTGTAAAAAGTTTAGATTAAGTTTTTGATCATCAGTATTTCTAGGACGATATAGATGTGAAGTATTTTTTTTTAATTTAATTTTTCCATTAAGATTAGAGAAATTTTTAGTGATAATTTTCTTTTTTTCAGTAAAAGATAGTTTGATATCTGGATCAGATTTGCTGTTGTCATGTGTGTAAAACTTTAAAAATATTTTTACACATATTAAAAATAATAAGATACCATATAAATAAAATAACATTGATCTAGATATTATTAGATAAAATTGAAGTATAATTCAATTTTATAAGATCTGTAACATGCTAACAGAAACTCAAAAAAATAGATGTATTATATGTTTATCTTCAAGTAACCACCAATTAATTAATATTCATGCAGGTTGTGCTGCCAAAATACATTCAGATTGTATTAAAAATTATATAGCGTCACATACTACTAAAAATAATATTAAAATTACATGTCCTTCTTGTCGTTTGGAGCTCAATACATCTAATTGTCCCAGTTATCAAAAATATTTTTGTGAAGGAGATATTTATAGAAATAAGTGTAAGATTATGGCTTCATTAATTATTATTTCAACTATTATATTAATTATTTTTCAGAGTATTGTGTCTTCTAAATTTGACTCCAGAGTACACAAATATAGTTCAATTGCTATTTTAGTTTTTAACTTTTTACACATCATAATATTTATTGTTCATGATAATTTAATTAAAAAGTTCTCTAGTAACGCATTTCTAACAAAAGATACATACAACATTTATAAAAACAAATATAGAAGATTAATACCTTTACTTGCCACTATTGTTCTCAATATTATACCAACAATATATTTTGTAGCTAATTCACCTAGAACATCATTGGAATCATTTATGTATAATGGAATTCAATTGAGTTTTCCTGTAGGGTGGTATGTATATTTGTTATTTGCTTATAAAAATACTAAAAAGATTAGATATTATGCACTATGGTCATTAGTTTTGTATCAAACATTGATATGTTTGCAAATATTTCAAATTTATTGGATGTATAATTCTGAAGTGCATTATAATATATGGCTCAAAACATTTAGTATTATATTTTTGGTTCTGAGCATTATGATAACACTACCAATCGTAATTTTTATTGAATTTATTAGAAGTGGTGAAAATGGAAAAAATAATTTAACTTTGGACGAGTCCGAATACATGGGTAATTATACTAAACATTCTTTATTTGTTTTAATTATGGTTATTTATATAATATCAACTTTAATAAAAGATCCGGAAAATGATATTGATAAATCATTTGGTGTATTATTACCATATTTACCATCATTGATTTTAATTTTGGAATATTGTTTCGTATCGTTTAACAAAGAATTTAAAGGATTTTATCAAGATGATCGGAGAAGAAATAGAAGATATGGTTATTCATTCAATAATACATTCACACAAGAATTTGGTATATTTTTATCAGGAGTAATATTTGCAAATTATGTTGTCGCATTATCATTTTATATATTCGGTCCAATGTATTGTTATGCCGAAATTGATCCGGATTTTAGAAAAAATGAATCATGTATTAATAATTGTATTAATATAATTAAACAATATAAATCATATAGTTTGGATGATTGCACTTATAATGAATGTGCACCATGTGGTAGTTTTACGTTTATATTTATATTTATATATGTATTCGTAGGATCATGGACAAATTATATTCCAATATATATTTTTCAAACTGACAATTTCTTATCTTGTTTACTTACGACTGATAGATACTGTTATGATGGTATGGATGATAATGTGGGGATGATATACCTAGAAATTATACTCAAAAATTTATCTTTGTTATGAGAAGAAGTTTTATTACTTTTTGTGGTGTTCTTTGTATTGTCATGATGGTTGTAATTCATAAAACTGGTATAATAAAAGATATGGATATTAAGACAAAAATTTTAATATATTTTCCAGGATTGTTTCCCGGTTTAATAGTACTCCCTTTAAATATTATTTTAAGTTTAGTATTAAGTAGTTTATATTCACTTTTATGTTATTGTCTAGAAAGATTCTGTTTAATTCAACCAACACAACAAAAAAAATCTTCAAATGAAATTAATCTGGACACAATAGAAAATATACCTGATTCTATTATACCAGTACGAATAGTACCAATAACAGCAGTTATAACGTCTGATATAAAACAAAATGATCTGGATGTTAAAGAAATTATACCAGATGAATTTTACGAATGCAAAGAAGACTTAGAGTATGACTATTATATTGTAGAAGATGAAAAATATAATAATATACACACTTCTCAAGCATAATTAAAAAGTACTTATTACTATATTTTTATTTAATCCCTCTAGAGCGATACTGGAGCTTACCCCGGTATCATTACTTAATATTTTATTAAGAAAAACCTCTTGAATTCTTTAGGAAAAATTAAAAATTCTTAACATTGATTATAAAAGATTATTAATTATTTTTTATTAGTGTAGAGTATTTCTAAATCTGCGTGCAAATCGGCGAACAGTGTCTAAATCATTAGTTGAATATGATTCGACAACAACACCATCATTAATTATTAAGTCATCTGTTAAATAATTTTCCAATTTAATATGATAATATTTGATAATATTATATGATGTATCCTGTTTAAAAAAATCTATAGGACATATCCATTTGTCATAATATCGAATTAAATGATTTTGAGAAATTTTTAAGTCTGATGGTGGGTAATTCTTTGAAATTCCATTTTTAGGTATTATACATGGATATGTATCCCTATTTCCTCTAGCGATTGTTTTAAATATTTGAGTGATTTTTACGATCCTATTATTACTCGTTATAACTTTGTCATTTTCTTTTAATTCTTTTATATTAACATATCCACTAGGAGTTAATACCATTGTATCTTCTAATAGACATGGTATTGGACCACTATAAGTAACTGTTAATGATACTGTTGTTACATTATAACTACCACTATTACGAATATATACTGTATAAGTATCCGATGGGGTTGAAGACGTTGTGCTTATGATTCCAGTTGTACTGTTAATTGTAATACTAGACTCACTAACACTTAATATCGTATAACTTCTTCCACTAATTATTGCCGATTCAGAAGATTCACCAGCTTCCAGCGTAACTTCATATGATCTTACTAATTCAGGTAAATCTGTAATATCTATATTGGTTATTGTATATGGACTATACCCCATATTATATAATTGATAAGGTTGATTGATACCGTTATAAACCCAAGCACTTCCAACTGTTGGTGATGGTGTTCCAGTCAAATTTGTATTTGCTGTCGTTGTATTCCAATTATTGTTGGCGACATAAAAATTAACCGCGGTTTTGTTAGTACTGAGACCTCCACTATATATACCATTAGACAATCCAGATGCTAATTCACCACTTGTATAACAATTTATCACACTTGCTATACCATCATAAATTGCTGTATTATTACCACAAATGCCACCTGCGTTTGTTCCAGATATAGTTCCAGTAGTATAACAATTTTCAACACGAATTTCAGAACCAGCCCCCGATAATGCTCCAAATATTCCTCCCGAATCCGTTCCAGATATTATTCCAGTTGTATAACAGTTAATAACACTTACATATCCTCCTGGACCTTCATTTGTTCCTGCTCCATAACCAACTATTCCTCCAGCGTTGTCTCCTATACTTCCGGATGACCAACAACTTTTGCATGAAACATGACCGCCATTTGAACCAGCATAAAATCCAATTATACCACCTGAATATGTACCCATATTCCCACTACTAGAACACCCAATTATAGTTAGAGAAGCTGTATTTTCGTCACCAGTACCATGACAACAATATCCACCTATTATACCACCCCCAGCATCTATAATAGGACCATCAGACAAACAATTTACAATAAAATTATTCAAACTTTGTCTCCCAAAATAAGCTTGCCCTATCCATCCCCCATCAGATGATAAAGTACTGTCATTTATTGAACGAACTTCTAAATTAAATACTTTTACATCACTATAACCATTATTTTCAAATGATCCATTATTAATTAATCCTGGATAATTCGTAACATTATCAATAGTTATAACTGGACGTGATCCATCTTCATTTAATATTCTAGAACCTATAGTCATATTAGGAGTTTGACATATAAAATATTGATCAACACTTGTTATCGTAATATCTGTCGTAAAATACACATTGTATGAATATAATGTCATAGGGAATGAAACATTATACCAATCATCACCCTCATTTCTATATTGTATATCTGATCCAGATTGTCTAATATATATGTTTGGATATGCTCCGACGACACATCCGTCTTCACTCATTGGTCCTAAAATCAAACGAGGTTCAAATCCAGTATTTATTGTTTCATGATTAAGTCCTTCTGAAAATTTATAAGCCGTTCCTTTCCTAATTGGATAATTTTGATTATTAATTACAAAATCACCTATGCTATCTACTAAATAAATTAAATAAGTATTGTCAAAATCACTATGTCCAATGTCCACATGCGGAGTAGTATCACCCTTAACCCATCGCATAGGTATTCTATTAATATCACTTAAATCGAGACCAATCTTATTATTAATAGTACTTTTAATTGTATCTGGAAGGGATATATTAAAATATACCATCCCTGTTGTTTTTTGATCAATTTGATTTTTTGCTCTTATCACATCATGCGAATTTAATATATAATTAATATCATCTATAAGCAAAACATCATTATATTGCTCCATCTTATAATTTATATATTATAAAATATTTTTTTATAAATAATCACATCAAATCAAAATAGTTAAATATAATTCTGTTAACTGATTTACCTATTTTTTTGTTCATTATTTTGATCATTGTAAAAAAATTGATTTGAACAGTTTTGCGTGAACAGTTTCTTAAAATATGCTAATATTATTAAACATTTTGCTATTGTGTATGATGACTATACACGCAAATCAAGAAAAACAACCAAATATTATTTTTCTACTTGCGGATGATCTAGGATATGGAGATTTAAGTTTTAATGGAAATCCATATCAAACACCCAATTTAGACAAATTAGCCTTAAAGAGTCTTTATTTTAATCAATATTATTCCCCAGCATCTGTATGTACACCTTCTAGAGGTTCAATGTTGACTGGACAATATTTTAGAAGACTTGGTTTATATCCTGGAGTTATTGATCCGTATATGGTTGGAGGACTAAATCAATCATATGTTATTTTTCCAACCGTACTGGGACAAAATAATTATACAACTGGATTTATTGGAAAATGGCATTTGGGATTAAATGAAGGTCATTCACCATTAGATCATGGTTTTAATTATTATTATGGAATGCCTTTATCACATGATACTTGTTATAGTGATATTGATGGAACTGGGTCTATCAATAATAATTCATATTATGGGTATTGTCCAATATTTCAGAATGATAAAATTATTTTACAGACAAAACTTGATTTTAATCAAGTTGATCAATTATATTTTGATAATGCCATTAATTTTACAGACAATATTGAACAACCATATTTTTTACAAGTTAGTTTTCATCATGCTCATTTACCCTTATATCCATCTGATATATATCATTCTAGTATAACTGCTTTAGATAATTGGATTGGTAATTTTATTAATCATATTACACATACTACTTCAAATGATCGCCAAACAATTATTATTTTCACATCTGATAATGGAGCATTATATAAATATAATAGTAAAGGAGGTGATAATAACCCATTTAGATGTTGTAAGGGGTCAACATGGGAGGGTGGACATCGTGTACCAGCGTTGATATATTTTGATGGAATAAATGCGAGACGTAGTAATATGTTTATAACTGGTTTAGATTGGTTTTCAACTATTTTGTCGATGGCACAAATTTCAAATAATGATTGGTTTGATGGGTATAATTTTTGGAATTATTTTAATGATACAGATCCCAGAATAGATTCACTAACACCTCGCGAAGAATTTTATTATCACTCCGTAAGAACATTTGAACCTATTACAACAGTTGGATCAGTTATGGGAATGAGATATCGGAATTATAAATTAAATATGTATACAAGTGGAGGAAATGCACCAAATGATTTTATTGATAAGCAATGTCGTGCAGACAATATTTTAGGAGTTGAACCAATGTTTTATGATTTGTATGTTGATAATGGGGAAAAATATAATTTATATAATGATACTGAATACTACAATATTATTGAATTGATGAAATTAAAAATTATAAATCATACAAATACATTTATTGACAAACCTTCTGAAATTTTACGTGGTCGCAATTTAACTGGATTTCCTTGTGCTAATTATCCATGTGAAAAATACCCAGAATGTTGTTATTTAGTGTAAATAACATATGTACATTAAAATCATCAATCAATTCTGTAGGTTAAATAAAAGATGGTCTAAACATGATTGATTTGTGTTAAGATTTGTGTTAAGATTTGTGTTAAGATTGTGTGATAAATCAGTGATACACATTCTGGATTCTTTGGGGATACCTTCAAGGGCTTTTGATTTCATTTCAACCAGATGGTAGTCACTACGTTTGAGTAATGTGTTTGCAGCTGTTTCTTTCTGTCTATAAGTCATCTTAATAAATTTTTTATGATGCTTATAAACTTGATCATTCGATATAACTACTAATTTTTTTAATTTTTCAGTATTAGTTACAGGTAGCCATCCTTGTGGGGTTTTCTCATAATGTGATCTTAAATTTGTATCAGTTGCAATAAAAGGCATTACTTCTTTATCATATTGTACATCTTCACCTAATAAATCTTCGACTTGCATTTGATATTTTTTTTGAAGATAATTGAATAATCCGTTGCCATAACTGGCCATACCACATGTTTCAGCATTTTCTAAAAGTATTCTAGTTTCTTCAAAAGTTAATTGATATATTGGATTATTTTTATAATTTTCTGTAAAAGTATCTATATCTATCGTATTCCCAAAATACATATTTAATCTTTCCTTTTTACTTATTATTTGATTGTTATTACCATTGAAATTTATAGTTTTATCACCCTCATTTATATTTTTAATATTATTTATTACCGGATTAACATATTGATATTGATTATGTTGATTATGTTGATTATGTTGATTATGTTGATTATTTTGATATGAATTCAATATCTGTTTCTGAGTTTCTAATTCACTTTTTATTAAACTCAAATTGTGGCGGGTTTCTAAATTTTCAATTTTTGCTTCCAAATTTTCAAGTCTCGAATCAAATATTTTTTTACCCATTTTTTCAATCTCTAAACCCATTTTTAATTGCTGATTTTCTATGCTTTTATTAGTATGATTTATCCCTTTAATACCAGCATCCAAACCATTTTCATATTTTTTAAAAACACAATTTGTGTAATAGTCAGTATCATAATTACCTTCGAAATCAGTATATATGTCATCTTCATTATGTGTGCTTATCCCTGAAGAACACTTGTTTCGCTTGTGACGATAGCAATTTGTTTTTTTTGTGAAAATTGCACCACATTCTTGACACCGCAAACCCATTTCAGACAGTTTTTTTAAATGTTTCAACGTAGTGAGATGTCTTTCGTAATGATACTTGCTTTTAGCCATATAATCACACTGCGTACAATACTTCATTTTATTACCCTTAACCAAGAAAAAATTTACGCACTTTTGACACATTGTTGCTCCTTTTTTTCAAAAAAAAACGGGCAAAGCCGGCTTATCCCTAAAACATAGCCCCTTTTTGCAAAAAACACATAAAAAACAATGTACGAAAGTTTCCCCTAAAATATATGCTTTAATATGGCATCCAAAAATTCATTTTTAAAAAGGGCACTTGAATTTCTCACTATGCTTTAAAATGCCATGTCAAACACATTTTTTAAAAATACAAAAATGTAAAAAAGGGGTATCTTACGGGTTATGTTTTGTAACAAAAGACTGTGTTGTGATCCTTCGAGTGATCCCTAAAATGATCACTCGAGGGATTGTGATCCCTAAAAAAATGATCACTAATGATCACTTATGCATGAGTTTGTCCTAGAAACCCAATGCACTCTTACACGAAATCAAAATGATAAATCTGACATGTAAAAAATGTTGCAAAAGTCCCAAATTCACTCCTGAAAACACAAAAAAGACCGCCGTTTTTTTGTGTTCCAAAATGTAATATTTTTGTTCAGGAGCTAACACATTAATATCCCATAATCAATCATTTAAAATTTCCGATACATGAAAAGGGCAAAAAAGGGCAAATTCCCGTAAATCCCCCTTTTTTTGGGATCACTTTTTCATTTTCAATTTTCAGGACATTTTAATGCTTTGTTTAGAGCGAACTCTCGCCCCTTTTTTTTTACTCATTTTTAAAAATATTTGCGACCGACACTGACTACACCGTATCCAACTATTGCATTGATGACAAATTACACTAATATATTTTGGGAGCAGCACTTATACACCTATATCAAATTCAAGCCCTATAGAGTAAAAATGATGATTTTAAAAAGGGTAGTTTTTGTGATATAAAGGGGCTGTGGTGTCTCGACACTTTTTCCCTTTGCACCCTTTTTTTTTAGTGATCTTTTCAACAGGTTCATTTTGTAAAAGTGGAAAAATCAGGTTTTTTACATGCTTTTGAGTTTTTTAGGAAAAATAAAAAATATTTTATGTGTTGTAGTGGGAGATTTTTAATAGATCAAAAAACGTCATAAATGTTAATTTTACTCAAATTCTATTCCTCTCAAAATTTTTAAAATATTTTGAGGAATAGAATTTTTCTACCGATTTAATATTTTCGCGAACTTTTTATAGCAAAATATATTACTTTAATTACAAAACTTTGCTATATTTTTATTTTTACATACCCTCATAACTCTGCATTGAAAAGGTACCCCGTTTTTTAAAATTGCATTTTTTATTTTTTTTTAAGATTTTTAAATTTCTTATCCCTAAACAACACAATAATATGTTCTAAACAACTATATTTTACATTTTTAACTTTTTTTCTGTTTTTTTAACTTTTTTTAAAAAAAATTTTAACAGTTTATTATACTATATTTAACACATAGAATCGCCATAAATAATACTTGGAAATAAAATATTTCATTTTAACATTTTATTTTTATTTTACAAAATATTTTATAATACATAGATTTTAGGACATACATTCGATCATATCTCCCAAAATACATTACACATACTAAAACATCTAAAATGAATATACTGATTTCAAAGGTAAACCCCTAGAACAATAACGCAATTTTATGTAGTATCACATTATCTTCGTTAGGCTTATACTGATCTTAAAGGTAAAACCCTAGAACAATAACGCAATTTTATGTTGTATTACATTATCTTCGTTAGGCTTATACTGATCTTAAAGGTAAAACCCTAGAACAATAACGCAATTTTATGTAGTATCACATTATCTTCGTTAGGCTTATACTGATCTTAAAGGTAAAACCCTAGAACAATAACGCAATTTTATGTAGTATCACATTATCTTCGTTAGGCTTATACTGATCTTAAAGGTAAAACCCTAGAACAATAACGCAATTTTTTATTTTTCTTTATTTTATTTATGCGTTATTAAAAAATTGAATATATTGAAAAATATGGATAATAATCTAGAATGGAATCAGAGTCAAAACTTAATTATTATAATGTATCTATGTTGTTGTTGAAGGATCAAGGCATACCAGATGAAACAATTAATTTTTTCAACACTTCATTTGCGGGTGTTTGTTATCATAATTTGGAATATTTTACAGAATCTATTGGTAAAAGTAAAGTAATTTATTTATTAGGTGATATCGAAGTTAATTATAAAATCATAGAAAACTTCTTTGATAAAGTTACCAAAGTTAATAAATTCGCAACATAAATTTCAAGAATTAACGGAATCAAATAAAGAAGGTATATCTTACAGATCTGGTATTTATTTGAGTAATGTAGAAAAAAAAGGAGAAGATTATCATTTTAATCTTTTAAGATGTTCAACTAATCTAAAAGGACCAACAGATAATTTTAGAGAAACTGATATAGAAATTATTAATAAAGTTAATAAAACAGCGGAAATATATTTTGAAAATGGTGCCAAGTTAAATCATGTGTTGGCTCAGGTTTATCAAAATTCAATTGTTGATGGCGACGAAAAAAAGCTAAAATTAAACAACATTCAGATAAAACTAAAGATATGCCTAGAAATGGTCTAATGACTTTTTGTACTTTTTACAAAAAAAATGAAACTTCTGATGTATTTGAAGATAATTCTTTAACTATTCTACGTTTTCGTAAAAAAAAATGTGTTGCTGATGCATCTTTACCCAATAAATTTGATATATGTCTATATCCAAACTCTATCTTTATGATGTCATTATCAACTAATAGATACTATACTCATGAGATAGTACCTTCTAGATTATCAATTGAAAAATTACCAGTTCGTCTAGGATATGTTATACGTTGTTCAAAAACTAAAGCTATTCATCGAAATGGTGAAACCTTTATTGTTGGTGAAAGAGATAATAATACATTAATTAAACTAGAAAAACCAACTGAAAAAGATATTACAGACCTACGACATATCTATTATACTGAAAATTTCTCAGATCAATTAATAAATTATGGAGATATCTATTTTAGTATGAATGATGGTGATTATACTCAACCACTTTTATAATTAAAATTAAAATTAAAATTAAGAATTAAGAATTAAGAAGATAATAACGGTGGTATTAAATCACTTGGACTGATTGTATAATTTATTTTGGGATATACAAAAAGAATATTTTTATTTTCTAAATTTCTCAATTTGTAAAATTCACTTTTTTCTTCTTCAGTCGCTAATAATAATTTATTTTGATCATCAACAAAATAACCAATATTATTAATAAATTTAATAAGTGTTTTAGAACATCTAAATGTTATTCCGAACCATTTATCAGCATTATTATTATCAACATTATTTATTGGATTTTTTAATACAATTTGGTGCAAATATTTATAATTAGTTTCATAGGACCAATAAATGATTGAATTATGATCTAATGTGAACTCATTAGTTTCAGATGTATTTTTATTTTTTATTTTCAATTTCCTAATATTTTTAGTTCCAGGATTGTTATAACATGTAAATAAACATATATATGAATCTTCACATAAATCCAAAGATTGATCTGAGTGTAATTTCATATTACGATATTGGTTATCATAAATTTCAAGTAAAGCATTATTGAATTGAGGATTATTTTTCCCTATTTTATCTTTTATTTTCTCTTTAATTTTTTCAATAATTTTATAATGAATTGACTTGAGTGAACCAGTTTGATTTTCATAAATAGTTGTTGTCCTAACAAGTGGAACTATATTATTTATAAAATCTATATCAGCTAAAGTACATCCTTTACGTCCTTCGGAAACATTTTCAAATTGTGTGGTACTTTCAAGTTCATCAAACACATTTTTATCAAAATCTAAAAAATCTTTAAAAAACATTTTGTAAAATTATTATTGTTATAATATTTTTGGATCAATTTTTAATTAACCCACACAAATATTAAAGCTAAATCTAGCAACTATTTTTGTAGGGCTCACATGACATTCTGGAGTTGTAGTATATGATATATCGACATTATTGTATGGATGATTTATTAATTTAGAATTTAATATATTAATAATATGTTTTAATTCATTTTCTGAATTTTTGATATTGTCAATATTAGCATGTAAATTATTATGTTTTATGCGACTCCATTTTAATATAAAACTGTGAACTTTATTCATGTCAATATCAGAATTTGGATTTGGATGAAATAATTTAACAGGTCCATTAGATAAATAGTGTTTAGTTGAATCATTATACAGCAAAACATCAAAATATAAATTAATAAATGTTTGCCAATAGTATGTTTCATAACGCCCTCTATGAACATTCCAATTTACATTTTTATAATTCTTAATATTATCAATATTTTTTAGCCGTTTATCAATATCCTGTGTAACATTATATTTTTTTAACATTTTAATTGAAAAAATATGATTAAATTCTCTACTCAATTCATCTACATTTACATTAAAATTTTGACATAATAAATCTATATCTTTTATAGATATCGTATCATTTAGTTTTTTATTACATAATTCAACTAATTTTGATATATTAAAATAATCTGCTTCAGTCAAAATGCTTTTAACTACTGATTTAGATGTATCATCTAGATCTAATGTACCATTTCTAAGAAAAATTATAATATAACCAAAAATTGTTCCGTCTCTATCAATAAAATAATAACCATCTGAATCAATCATCGATTTATTTGAGTGTCTTCCTGAAAACATATTTGCTAACATGGAGTCTTGATATTGAGTTAATGTGTTTAATGAGGTTTTATAACGTACTCCACCGACATCTAATTTAATAATATTATTTTCTTCAGGCGAAATCATATCTGATTTATATTAAATAATATTATTTTATTCAATTTTTATTTTAATACACTAGAAAGTTTTTAAAAAGTATTATTCTAGTTACTATTACAACTAGAATATTCTAAAATTTTTACTTTTATACACTAGAAAGTTTTTAAAAAGTATTATTCTAGATTGATTACAACTAGAACATTCTAAAATTTTTACTTTTATATACTAGAAAGTTTTTAAAAAATATTATTCCAGATTCAATTACAACTAGAATACTCTAAAATTTTTACTTTTGTGCACTAGAAAGTTTTTAAAAAGTATTATTCTAGATTCATTTACAACTAGAACACTTTAAAATTTTTACTTTTGTGTACTGGAAAGTTTTTGAAAAATATTATTCTAGATTCATTTACAACTAGAACACTTTAAAATTTTTACTTTTATATACTAGAAAGTTTTAAAAAGTATTGTTCCAGATTGGATTACAACTAGAATACTCTAAAATTTTTACTTTTATGCACTAGAAAGTTTTAAAAAAATATTATTCTAGATTCATTACAACTAGAACAATCTAAAATTTTTACTTTTATACACTAGAAAGTTTTAAAAAAATATTATTCCAGTTACTATTACAACTAGAACAATCTAAAATTTTTACTTTTATATACTAGAAAGTTTTAAAAAAATATTATTCTAGATTCATTACAACTAGAACAATCTAAAATTTTTACTTTTATACACTAGAAAGTTTTAAAAAAATATTATTCTAGATTCATTGCAACTAGAACAATCTAAAATTTTTACTTTTATATACTAGAAAGTTTTAAAAAAATATTATTCCAGTTACTATAACATCTAGAACACTTTAAAATTTTTACTTTTATATACTAGAAAGTTTTAAAAAAATATTATTCCAGTTACTATAACATCTAGAACACTTTAAAATTTTTACTTTTATATACTAGAAAGTTTTAAAAAAATATTATTCTAGTTACTGTTACAACTAGAACAATCTAAAATTTTTACTTTTATACACTAGAAAGTTTTAAAAAAATATTATTCTAGTTACTGTTACAACTAGAACAATCTAAAATTTTTACTTTTATACACTAGAAAGTTTTAAAAAAATATTATTCCAGTTACTATTACAACTAGAATACTCTAAAATTTTTACTTTTATACACTAGAAAGTTTTAAAAAAATATTATTCCAGTTACTATTACAACTAGAATACTCTAAAATTTTTACTTTTATACACTAGAAAGTTTTAAAAAAATATTATTCCAG
>Ga0214923_10000237_pt1 | contig 84249 bp, 54 predicted proteins | sample LL1510_MetaG_FD_177993 | JGI IMG/M metagenome (GOLD analysis project Ga0214923, IMG submission 177993) | Freshwater microbial communities from Lake Lanier, Atlanta, Georgia, United States - LL-1510 | ecosystem: Environmental > Aquatic > Freshwater > Lake | place: USA: Georgia | collected...
TAATAAGTTAAATAAGTATAATAAGTTAAATAAGTATAATAAGTTAAATAAGTATAATAAGTTAAATAAGTATAATAAGTTAAATAAGTATAATAAGTTAAATAAGTATAATAAGTTAAATAAGTATAATAAGTTAAATAAGTATTTTTTTGTATTATTAAAAATATAATATAAAAAATATAATATAAATATATAAATTTTTTAATAAACTTATTCATAAATAAAATGGTTAAAAAATGTTTATTATTTACAGATATTAAAAAATCATCTACATTATGGGAAAAATATGGTAATAAAATGAACTTAGCATTATCTAAACATAATGACCAGATAGTTAATTTATGTAAAAAACATAATGGTTTAATTATAAAAATGATAGGTGATGCATATATGATTTCATTTAATTCTTTTAAAGATGGAATTAGTTTTGCATATGATATGTGTATTTTACAAAAAGAAAAACCTGTTAATCTTAGTAAAAATGATAGTATAAATATAAGAATGGGATTATGTTATGGTGATATAAATATTAAAAAAACTAAAATACAAAACAAAGAATTAATTGATTTGTTTGGATCACCTGTTAATATGGCTTCAAGAATGGAGTCAAAAGTTTCTGATGTAGGCGGGTTTGCATTTTCTTTATATGGAGAGAAAAAAATTAATAAAAATATTATTTCTTTACTTAAAGAATTTACTAATCTTAAATATGTTTTACAATTATATACTTTTAAAGATTGTCAAAAAATTAATCGTAGTGAAAGATTATTAATGTCTGAACAATTACAATGTATAAATGCAGAACAATTAAAAGGCGTTGGTGAGGTTTTAGTTTATAAATGTAATATTTAATTTGCGTATTTAGTTTATTTAATTTAGTTTATAAATTATTTTTTATTGTTTTTTAAAATATTATAATAAAATATTATAATAAAATATACAAAGTATAAATTATTTCTTTATATATAAAAATACAAATTATATACAAATTATATATAAACTATATACAAATTATATACAAATTATATACAAATTATATACAAATTATATACAAATTATATACAAATTATATAAAAATGAGTGAAAAAAATACAGATAATTTAGATAAAACAGAAAATAAAAAAAAGAAAAAGAATAAAGATAAAGATGATTTTGTTCAAATGGGGGTAACTTTATTAAATAATATAAATTTCAAAATAGCATTCTTTTTACTTTTAATTGGTATGATTATTTTTAGTGATATGTTTATAAATGGAGTTATAGGAAAATTTCAAAATACATTACATGGAGAATGCACTACTACAAAAGGAACTATTTTACAATTAACATTTTTAGTTCTTGGATATATAATAATTGATTTATTAAATAAATCTGATATAATTTAAAAAAAATAAATTAATAATTAAAAGATAATATATTTTTTTTATAATAAAAATTGATTTAAAATACATACTAATATATTATATATAGTTTAATCTAAATTATTATAAAATAATTTAAATGGATAAAAAAATTATAGATATAATTACAAATGACAAAAACATAACTACATTCAAAGATTTATATGAATTTATACAAAAATATGATGGAAATAATTTTATTACTAATTGGTTAGAAAAACCTTGGCAGGGTAAAGATAAACAAGAGTCACTATTAAGATTATTTGCAGGTTTAAATTTAATAGATAAATTAAAAAATTATGATATGTGTAAAGGTAATTTTAATCTTATAACTATAGAAAAAATTTCTAATATTAAAGAATTATTTTATGATAGAAATAATAATTTAATAAATTTAAAAGACAAAGGTAGTGCTTCTGACTTAACGTGTATTTCAAAATCAAATAACAAAAATATATTAGTAACTACATCTAAAAATATTAATGAATTGACAATAGGCAAATTAGAAATAGAAAAAATTTTGGCGTATTTTGATCAATATAAAAATCATGGATATAATATGATATTATGTATTTGTATTAGAAATTTAAAAGTATATGAAGAAATGAAAAATAATATAGAAGAAACTAGTAGTTTGTTAAAGAATATTATTAATAAATCAGAAACAATTATTATTGACTGGAAGGATTTAGATCAAGCATACAATCAATTTAAATTATTATATAAAAATATTTCTTTTGATAGTATATTAAATTCTAATAAACAAAATTTATCTTTAAAATTACATCAATATTATAGTGTTATTAAAACTATAAAATTAAAAAATGACAAAAAAAATAAAATATTATGGGGACATATTCAAAGAAGTGGAAAAAGTTATATTATTGCTGGATGTATAATTTATAATAACATTTTAAATAAAAAAAATTGTAATTATCTTATTATTACAACAGCACCTAATGAAACAATAGAACAACAAAGAAAAATATTAGACTGTATTCAATTACAAGATTTTAATATAATTGTTTTAAATGGTAAAAATAAAAAACCAGAATTAAAAGATAAAAATATAATTATTTGTTCTAAACAATTTTTACAAACAAAAATTAGTGAATTAAATGATTTAAGTGATTTAAGTGTTTTAAATGAATTAAGTAGTTTAGAATTAAATGAATTAAGTAGTTTGGAATTAAATGAATTAAGTAGTTTAGAAAATAGTTTAGAAAATAATAAATTAGAAACAAAAAACATAAATAATCAAACTAAGATAAAAACAGAAAATATAAAATGGCTTAAAGATATGAAATTTGAAATGAGATTTATTGATGAAAGTCATAATGGTGGAACAACTGAATTAGCTAAAAAAACATTAGATTGTTATGGAAAAAATTCATTTACAGTTTATATTACTGCGACATATTCTAAACCAATAAATGATTATAATATTTCTAATGATAGTTGGATTTTATGGGATTTAGAAGATATAAGATTATGCCAAAATATTAATGTTGTAAAAAATACAAATAGATTAATTGAAAAACATGGACTTGAATTTAAACAAGTAATAGACAATTATTCTATAAAAAATATTATTACAGAATATAAAAAATATCCTGAATTACATTTATTATCAGATATATTAGATGAAAAAATTCAAGAAGAAATAATAAGTCAAACAAAAAATAATAATTATGGTTGGTCGCCTGAAGCTTGTTTATTACTTAAACAAGGCATGACTGATTTGAATAATTTGAATAATTTAGATAATTTGAATAATTTAGATAAGTCAATTAATTTAGATAAGTCAAATAATTTGAATAATTTGAATAATTTAGATAATTCAATTAATTTAGATAAGTCAAATAAAACAAATCAAACAATTAATTCAATTAATTCAAATAAAACAAATAAAACAAATCAAACAATTCAAACAATTAATTCAAATAAAACAAATCAAACAAATCAAACAAATCAAACAAATCAAAACAAATGTTTTTGTGAAAATAAATGTATATGCGAAAATAATAATCAAATTCAAACTAATCAATTAAATAATAATGTTATTCAAATTAATAAAAAAATTTATTTAGAAGAATTTCAAAACGAAAAAGAAGCTTTAAAATTATGGTATAAAATTTTTGGAAAAAAATCCAAATTAGGAATTCCAGATCCTGAATTTCCTGATGAAAAAGTTTTTATTAAAAGAATTGAAAAAATATGTAAAAATCCTAGTATTAATTCAAGATTTATTGGAGAAGGAAAATATAATAATGAACCAATGATTATAATGACATTTTTACCTTCTAATAATATTTATGAAACTTCAAATGCTGTAGAAAAATTACTTAATAAATATAATGTTATACCTGAATATGAAATTGTTTGTATAAATAGTAAAAAAACAGGAAATCCTAAAGATAATATAGAAGATGCCAGAATAAGAGCAAAACATACTAATAAAAAAGGCGTCCTAGTTTTAAGTGGTCGTCAATGTAGTTTAGGAATTTCAATAGAAAATTGTGACATTGTAATATTATTAAATAATAATACGGGTTTCGACATGATTTATCAAATGATGTTTCGTTGTATGACAGAAGCAGATGATAAAAAATGTGGATTTGTAATCGACTTAAATATAAATAGAGTTGTCGAAACAACTATTGTAAATTATTCTTCTATAATAAAACCTAAATTAGATACAAAATCAGCAGTTAAATATTTATTTCAAGAGCGATTAATTAATTTAAATGCTGATCATTGGATGCCTATATTTGGTCATAGATCATCAGATATTGATAATATTACTAATAATGTTTATAAAATATTTACTTCTAATACAATAAATGCTTTAGACTTTTATTTAAATAGATTAAAATTTAAAGAAGTTTTATTATCAAAAGAAGATCAAATTATATTTAATACTATGTTTAAAGGCGTCGAAGCATCAAGCAAACAAAAAAAAATTGTTGAAGATTTTTTAAATAATTTAGAAAATTTAGACAATAATGAAGAAATTAAAAATGGTATTGAAAAATTTAAAGTTGAATTAGATAGTATTGAAAATAAAAATATTGAAAATAAAAATATTGAAAATAAAAATATTGAAAATAAAAATATTGAAAATCAAGATGATCAAAAAGGTCAATTTACAAATAAAAATGATGAAAAGAAAAAAGATAATATAAAGTATATGGATATTTTTAAACATATAGTGCCTTTAATTTCATTATTAACAATTCATAATCAAGAAACATCATTTATAGAAATGATAAAAATAATTGAAAATAATAATTTAATATATAAAATTTTAATTGATCAAACTAAAAGTTGGTGGGGTAAAATGATAAATCCTAATATTATTAAATTTATATTTAGTGTTTATATTAAAAATATTAAGGGCGAAAATTCAATTCATAAAATGATTATTGCTATTAAAGAATTATTTATTCAAAATATTAATAATGCAAAACAATTGTCTAAATTAATAGATAAATATTTAATTCCACAAGATTTAGAAAAGAAAACTAATGCTGAAGTTTCAACACCTTATATATTAAGAAAAGAAATGTTAGACAAAATACCAAATGAATTTTGGACAAAACAAAACAAAGTATTTGAACCTTGTTCAGGTAAAGGTGGTTTTATTATAGACATAGTTGATAGATTTATGGAAGGCTTAAAAGATGAAATAAAAGATGCAGAATTAAGATACAAAACAATAGTTGAAGAATGTTTATATTTTAGTGATATAAATTCAACAAATATATTTATATGCAAATTACTCTTAGACCCATATAATAAATATAAATTAAATTATAATGAAGGCGATACATTAAAATTAGATATTAGAACAAAATGGAATTTAGATGGATTTAATGCTGTAATTGGTAATCCTCCATATAATGACAGTAGTAATAATAAAGGCGCTGGACATAAAATATGGGATAAATTTATGTTAATATCAATTGAAAAATGGTTAAATCAAAAAGGATATCTACTATACGTTCATCCTCCGTTATGGAGACAACCATTTAATAAACTATTTGATATAGTAAAAAAAAATAATTTAATATATTTAGAAATACATAATGAAAAAGATGGTAAAAAAATATTTAAATGTTCAACTAGATATGATTGGTATTTATTATGTAAAGAAAAATATAAAAATAATACAATTATAAAAGATTTATATAATAATATAGTGAGTATAAATTTAAATGAGTGGGATTTTATACCAAATGGATATTTTAATGATGTTAAAAATATTATTAATTCTAAAGAAAAACATGAAATAATATCAGATAGAAGTAATTACGGTGCAGATAAAAAGTGGATATCACAAAATAAAGATTTAAATTTTATACATCCTGTTATTTATTCTATTTATAAAGATAAATCAATTCAATTTAGATATTCATTACATAAAGATAATGGACATTTTAATATTTCTAAAATAATTTTTATTCCAAATATTGGATTAAATTATATTATTGATAAAGAAGGTATATATGGTTTAACACAATGGGTTATTGGTATATGTGATAAATCTGATAATTTAAACGAAATTTCAAAAATTTTTAAAAATGAAAATTTTAAAAAAATATTATTATCTATTCAATTTGGAAGATATTACAATTCTAATATTATAAAAATGTTCAAAAAAGATTTTTGGAAAGAATATATTTAAATTAGAATATATTTAAATTAGAATATATAAAATATAATATATATAAAAATATAAAAATGCCATTTATAAAAGAACAAGAAGAAATAAAATTAAAATTTTTTTATTTTAATTGTGCTATAGTCATTATATGTTTAATTTTATTATTAGTATTAGTATTTATTGATAGATATTATAAAAAGTTATCAATAATTTATACTATGCTTATACCATTTTCATCATGTGGAATATTAATAGTATGTTCTAAATATTTAGAATATAGACAATTAAAAAAATTAGATAAAAACATAAAATTTTTCGACTAAAAAATTTAGTTATATTTCGACTAAAAAATTTAGTTTCTATATTTTATAAAATAATAATTTTATAAAATAAAAATTAATTATCTAAAATAATTAAATATATCGTCAGCTTTATTGTTTAATTCATTTAATAATAATTTTTTTCTATTAATAGGAATTTTAGGTATAACTTTAAATTCATTATCATTTAATTCATCAATAAATATATTATCATCGTAAATACTTTCTTTATCAGTGTCTTCATCTGCTTCATTTTTAATACTATTTTTGTCAATTAATATTTCATTTTGATATTTTTTAAATATATAATTTAACCAGTAATAAGCTTCATCGACTTCAATTTGAGAATTAAAACCATCAAAATTAATTTTGCCCTTTATATATATTTTTATAGTTATTTTTTTTTCTAAATGTTCTGGTTTAGGTCTATATAATTTTACATTAAGTGATTTGCCGCTTATATATGTAATTTCTGCAATATTCATTAAATTATTATTAGAAATATAATCTTTAAAAGAATTAAATATGTTTAATGATAAATTATCTTTAGTTAATACATCAATAATATTATTATATTTTGTATTATCTTTTTCTTGTTTTAATACATTTTCTAATTTTTTAAGAGAAATTAATAATTTATTGTCGATTAAACAACATTTATAATTTCGCATAACAGCTTTAAATTCAACTATTTTTATATCTTTTTTAAGATTTAATACAAGATAATCTTTTAAAATATTAGCAATAGGAATTAAATCAGTCATTGATCTAAATTTTATACCTGAAACTTGAAATACTCCATTACGAAATAATTTAATTATATACATATTATTAGGATCTTTAGAAATATAAAATGTAATTTGCGTATTAAAAAATTTCTTCTCTTTTTTTTTATCAGGTTTGCGTCCTCTATTTGAAGGTTTAACAATTTCTTTTTCTTTATATTCTGGATTAACTAATACACCATATTTAGATTTTATTTTATTTATATATCCAGTAGGAATAGATAACTGTTGCATTAATAATTTTTCATCAAATAATATATTAGTCATTTTTGCTTTAACCGTTAAAGTTGAAGTTTTTAATTTACTTAATAATAATTTTATTTGGTCATAATTTAATAATGATTTTAAATACATAATTTTATTATTATATTCTTTTCTTATTCTTAATGTTGTTCCATCATAAATATAAATATCATCAATCAAATTAAAACATGGTTTATCTAATTCTTCGTCATTTTCATTAATAGAAATTATATGTTTTTTATATGATCTTTTATTATTATTTTTTTTAGATATTTTTTTAATATTATATTTTGAGTCTTGATCACTGATTTTCGTTTCACTAATTTTCGTTTCACTAATTTTCGTTTCACTATATTTATTAATTTGATCATCAACTTTACTATTATTGAAATTATTTGTTTGTATAATAGTATTATTAAGTTTGCTATTATCAATAAGTTCATTATTATTATGATTATACATATCAAATTATATATTTGTATTATATTAGATATATTTACTATATTAGATATATTTAAATTACTTAAATTACTTAAATTACTTAAATTAACCAAATTACTTAAATTAACCAAATTACTTAACTTAACAAAATTAAACAATTTACTTAATTTATATATTAATAATATTAACAATAGAATTTTATGATACATTATAATATATTATCTTAATTTCATTTTTTATAGTTTAAATTTTTTATAAATTTATTATAAATAAATGTCCATATCTATTCAAGCACAAGGCGACGCCGCTAATAGAGCAATTGAATTACAAGAAGCCGAAAAAGGAATAAGATTTTTATCAGATACTGATAAAGCTGAAGATGAATTATTAAATGTAAATAGTAAAAATTTATTACAAAATTTTCAAGAACCTGATGATGGTTTTATGGCTAAACTTTTTGGAGGAGATAATTATCATCCATTATATAATCATAATAAATCTAAAATTTGTTATTATATGAATACTTATCCTAAAAATTTAGATAAAATAAAAAGTATTATAACAAATTTACCAGTAGTAAAATTAAATATTCATTGTAGATGGATAGCGATTATGGTTGTAATTATTTTAATACTTATTATAATAGTTTATATTAAAAATGATAATTTAGATGGTTATTTTACAAAATTCTTAATTGGTTTTGGTTCAATTTTAATAATTGTTGGACTTTTATATAAATTTATAGGTGGATCATTTGCTGAAAAAAGAGGTTTTGTAGAATGGCAAGAATTTTTCAATGAATATAATTCATTAAAACAATATAAGGGATATGAAAAATGTAAATATTTTAAAGAAAACGACTACAAAGATGAACAAAATAGATTATTATCACAACAAATTAGACAATCAAACAACAATAGTGGATTTGGTCAAGGATTTGGTATTGGAGCTGGATATGGATTTTTTAATATATTAGGCAAGATTTTTTCAAATAAATAATTTATTATAATTTATTATAATTTTAAATAATTTATTATAATTTTAAATAATTTATTATAATTTATTATAATTTTAAATATGTTTCAAAATATAATAACAAAATAATTCAAATATAATGACAACTATACTAGCAAATACAATAAAAAATTATTTATCAAATCCAAAAAATCAAGAAGCAATATTTCAAATTATAAATAAAAATCCAGATTTTAAAAATAAATTAATAAATAATTTAAATCAATCAAATAATTTAAATAATTTAAATAATGTAAATAATACTAATCAACCAAATCAAATAAATAATTTAAATCAATTAAATCAACCAAATAATTTAAATCAATTAAATAATACTAATCAACCAAATAATACTAAACAATTAAATCAAACAAATAATACTAATCAAATAAATAATTTAAATAATTTAAATCAATTAAATAATTTAAATCAATTAAATAATACTAATCAACCAAATCAATTAAATAATTTAAATCAATTAAATCAACCAAATAATTTAAATCAACCAAATCAATTAAATCAACCAAAAAATACTAATCAACCAAAAAATACAATTCAAACAAATAAATTAAATAAAATTCAAAACAAAACTAGTGAAAGAAAAAAAGAATTTAGAAAAAAATTTAGAAGAGTATTAATTGTTATATTTATTATGACTATTTTGTATTTTATTGTTCAATTAGTAATTAATAGTTTAAATGTTAGTGGTTCTTTTCCTAATATAACAAAAAATATTGAGACAATAGATATTATGATTAAAGTTTCATATTTTATTTCAACTATTCTTATTTCTTATATTTCGACTAAATTTTAGAATTTTATAAAAATATAATTTTGCCTATTTTATAAAGATTTAAAAATATAAATTTTGCCTATTTTATAAAGATTTAAAAATATAAATTTTGCCTATTTTATAAATATTTAAAAATATAATTTATACACATCATATATGCATCTGCAATATCAGCTAATTTTTTATTAAAATTTTTAATACAAATTTCTTGATCAAATAAATTTATTAAATATAAAAATTGTTTAATACTATGTTTTTTATTAACTTGATAATTATTATATGAAGTTAATTGCGTATCAGCATAACTATTGTTTTTATCAAAATCAATACTATTTTTTAATGATGGACCTACTAAAATAACATCAATTTTTTTATCATTCAAATTAAAATTTTGTTCATTCAAATTAAAATTTTCATTCAACAAAACTATATTATTATCATGATAACTATAATGATACTGTATTTGATGACTTATTAAACAAGATAAACTACTTGCTAAAAATTGTGACTCAATTAATACTTTTTCAGGTTTAGGAAAATTATATTCTAATTTATTAAGATAATATTTTAATCTATTTGAAATAACTTTTTTACTATTATTATCAACTTTATCTATTAATCTAACTAAATCTATATATAAAATTTTTATTACATTATTTAAATTATTAGAAATATTTTTTATAATTTCTTTTAATTTAATAAAATTATATTTTTTTTCTTCAATTGAATTAACATAAAACATATTTATTTCATTAATCATATGTAAAATATCTAAACCATTATATTCAATAATACAAACACCCATATTAACTGATCCACAATCAAAACTATAAATTATCATTTTGGAATATTTTCAAATAACTTATTATTTTCAAATTATATAATTTATTTTTATTTTAATACATAACTTTTATATTTAAACTATATAATTATATATTTTATAAATGTATATTATATCTTTTATATTTAAATTAGATTAAAAATGGATAGTCTTAATGAACCACATAACATAATAGGTATGGCGGACCTGTTATTAGAAGAAAATGAAGATATGGATTTAGAAGATTTAGAAAATTCAATTATGAAAGGAATAGAAATTAAAAAAAAATCTAAAGAAACAGACTATTCTGAAGAATTTAATAAAGAAATAGATAGAGTTACTAAAGAATTTGATATAGAAAATAATTTTGGTAATTCAAATAATTTTGGTAATTCAAAAAACTCAAACATTTTAAATCAAACAAAAAATAAATTTTTAGATGATGATATAGATAATAATTTTAATAATAATGAAGATGGTGATGATAGTGAAGATGATATTGAAATAAAAAATAATTTTACTCAACAAAATCAAAATAAAATGAATTTTCATAATAGCTGGTCTAGTAAAAATCCTGAAGATCCATATCTTCTTAGTATGACTAATGAAGAAAAAAAACAAAAACATATTAATAAAGTTTTAAGTAAAATCGATGATAGTAATAAACATGAATTAGATTTAATACATCAAGAAGAAGAAGAAGATGAAATGGCACGTATATTTGAACAAATAGATTTATTAAGATCAAATTTAGAAACAGAAGGAATAGATTTATCCAGAATTCCAGAAATAAATACTAATACAAGTAAAAAAGATGCAAAAGCTATACTTAAAATTTTACAAATTAAAAATGATCGACTAAGATATTGCGATTTATTTGAAGAAGGAATTTTAGTATTTGCAAATGGATTAGAAAAAGCGTTTGATGGAAAAAAAGAATGGTTTGGTCATAAGCCTGATTTAGTAGGTTGGTCTGATACTGTTAAAATTAAATTAAGACGTTTAAGAGTTGATACTTCTAGTTTTGTTTCTAATATTATGAAAGGTCATAATATTAATAGCGGGTGGCGCATAATTATGGAATTATTACCTAGTGTATTTTTATATAGTAGAGAGAGAAGAGTTAAATCTGGTGATAATTTAATTTCTGATGATAGTTACAAAGATGCATTAAGAACATTACAAACATAAATTATTATTTATTTTATTAGTTTAACTAATTTTTATTTATTTTTTTTATTAAATTATTAGTAAATTATTAGTAAATTACTAAAATATAATAAAATTATAAACTAATAAATTACTAAATTATTAAAATATAATCAAATTATTAAACTAATAAATTACTAAATTACTAAATTATTAAAATATAATCAAATTATAAATTATAAATTATTAAAATATATAATCAAGTTATTAAAATATAATCAAGTTATTAATATATAATCAAGTTATTAAAATATATAATCAAATTATTATAAAATATAATCAAGTTATTATAAAATATATAATCAAGTTATTATAAAATATATAATCAAGTTATTAAAATATATAATAAAATTATAAACTAATAAAATATAATCAAGTTACTAAATTACTAACTTACAGTTTTTTTCATATTAAATAATTCATTAATAATTTTTTTATTATCATTATATTGGCACATACAAATAAAAATTAATATTACAATTAATAACCATAAAAAATGATTATTATTTAATAAATTTATTATTTTTTCATTTTCAAAACCTTCTCTTACACCTCTTTGTTTATTTAAACAATTTTTACAATTTTTTAATTTATAATTTTTGTTTAAACAATCACTACAAATTTCACTATTATCTATTTTATTTAATCTGAAATATTCAGATGTTCCATTATTTAAAACAGCACCTTTGATTATAGGATGAGTAGCATTAACATCTGTAGTTCCTGAAGCATATCCTACTCCATAATTCATTTCATATGGTGTAGCATTTAATGATTTTGATAGTCCATCACTATTTAAGTTTAAAATTCTTTCAGCCGCGTTTAAACTATATGGAAAATGATAAATATTTTTTGGATAATTACCAAAATTAGCATTTGTAATATGTTCTCCATTAATATGTTCTTTTTTGTTCATATTAATTTCTTTTTTTATTTGATCTTCTAAATTATAGTCTGGTAACCATTGTCCTACATTTCTATTATATCCATATGAAGGTTGATTGTTAATTACATTTAAATGTGACATTTGGTCTGGACTAACAATTTCAGATGAGTATAATAATCTTTGATTATCCATTCTAGAATTATTTAATTTTTCTATAAAATTGTTATTTAAATTGTTTAAATTATTAAAATTGTCAAATCCTTCTACATTATTTTTATTAAAATGACTTACTTTAGTAGTATATGGAACTAAATTAGGTCCAATATGATATTGATCATAAGGAGATGTAAATAAATTAATATTAAAATCCATTTTTATATTAATTTATTATTTATAAAAATATTATATTCTATAATTATATTATAAAAAATATAAAAATGTTATAATCTATAAATTATATTATAATCTATAAATTATATTATAATCTATAAATTATATTATAATCTATAAATTATATTATAATCTATAAATTATATTATAAAAAATATTTAGTTAATATTAATACATATACAATTAAAAGATATAAATTATTTAATACATATAAACTAATTAGTTATTTTAAATACATATAAATTATTTAGTTTAATAATTTAGTTATTTAACTATTTAAAATATTACTATTAATAATTGAACATAAATATAAAATGTTTTCATTAATACAAAATATTAAGTCTGAACAAATTTATGAAAAATCATTATTTTTAAGAGGAGTTCATAAAAAAGATTATAAAAAAATAGAAGAAATATTTCATGAAAGACTATGTAATGAAATACAACAAAAAAATATCAAAACATATGATAAAGTTCCACAATATTTTACTTCAATAAATAAATGGATTAAACAAACAAATATTTCATGTTGGTATTGTTTTAATCAAATAAAAAGTATTCCTAAATTTATTCCTAAAACAATTGAACTAAAAAATATTAAAAGTGAAAATGAAAAAATACATAATATATCTACAGAAGGATTATTTTGTAGTTTTAATTGTGCTCAATCATATATCGATGAATGTTATAGTAAAGATATGTATGATCATATAAATAAAACTAATATGTTATTATTTGTCTATTATTTGTTTCATAATAAAATTATTTCATATATTAAACCCGCACCGTCTAAATATAAAATGGTTCATTTTGGAGGCAATTTATCTATTCAAGAATATGAAAATGAAATATTAACAATGGATTTAAATCAACAAAAAGAAATAGAAGACATAAATTTTTCTATACTTTGTGAGTCATATATTAAAAATATACATTAAAAATATTTTTTATATATAAAAATATAATTACAATATAATATTAAAACATAATTATTTTATAAATTGATACACCAAATTAAATGTCGTTAAAAGCTTCATTATTAAAAGAAAATGATATTCAAAAAAAAACGTTAAATAAAGAAATAAAATCGATATTATCTCATATAGATGAAAAAATAAAATTAGCTTTTGACTCAGGAAGTAGAGAAGCAGTTCCTATAAGTATTCCTATACATTTTAATATTCCATATATGTCAAATAAAGATGCACAACGTGAAATTTATTATTTAATTATAAAAGATCTAAAAAAAAGAGAATTTAATGTAAAAATTAAATTAAATGAAAATAATACAATATTTTTTATTTCATGGAATTCAGAAGATGACAAAAAAATTATTGAATACAAAAATACTATTTTAGCTGAACATACAATTATTTAGTTTGATTTTATTTTATAAATTATTTTTAGTTTTATTTTTTTATTTTCAATTAATTTAATTTAAACTAATTTAAACTAATTTAATTAATAGTAGTTAATAGTAATTTAAACTAAACAAATTAGTATTTTAAATCAATAAAAGTAATAATTTAAATTAGTTAATAATAATTAATAATAATTAATAGTAGTTAATAGTAATTAATAGTAATTTAAACTAAACAAATTAGTATTTTAAATCAATAAAATTAATAATTTAAATTAGTTAATAATAATTAATAATAATTAATAGTAAATAAAAATAATTTAAACTAAACAAATTAGTATTTTAAATCAATAAAATTAATAGTAATTAATAATAGTTAAAAATAATAAAATTAAGTTGCAAAACGCAAAATAGCAGACCCATCTTTAATCAATAAAAAGTTTATACAATCTGCCAATACAATTAAATTAGTTGGATTTGCGGCACTTATATATTCTGAATAATATTCTAAAAAGAATTCTCTAGCACGAGAAACATTTATATATCCACTTGGTTGATAATCATTTGGGTTTAGTCCAAAATTCATCATAAACCATCCAATGTCTTTTGGTGTTTTAAGAGTTGAACCGTATCTATAAGGAAGATAAGCATTATAAAATGGCACTTCTGTATCTTGAAATAAAGTTACTCCATGCGCCTTAATAGATAAACTTTTTACAGGCGGCGTTTCTTCATAATAAACAGCATCATTAACTTGAATAATATTACCTGCCGTAACCACTGCTTCAGGAATAGAATTTTGAGTGCATATCGTATTTCTCCACCATAATTGACTATTATTTAAATTACTTTTAGGTTTAAATCCAACATACATAGTTTCAATTGGAAATTTTAAAGATAATAATTTTATTGAACCTTTAGGAAATACTAATTCAGGTGATGGATCTTGTTGTTTATGAATTCTTATTAATTGAAATCCAAATCTATTTATAAATACATTAAAAATGTCTGGTTGTAAAAATATATTATTAGAATATAAATCCATTTTTTCTATTACTGGTTTAGTATATTCTCCTGTTCCAACATACGCCGCATAAGAAATTAATTTTGATAATTCTTCTATTTCAATATTAATATTAGTTTGACCATATGGAATTACAAAATTAGGTAATGAACATTGAACATCCTTAAACCAAAATAATAGCGGTATCCATAAACTTAATCTTGGTTGTGTTTGTTTAAATGTTTGTGGTCCTGAACCAAACCATCTATATTCTCTATATTCATCAACTGTAGGGTCAGCTGTTAAATAACCTAAATATGGAATTTCTTGTCCTATTGATCTAAGATATCCAACATCTTTATTAATTGGCACTTTAAATTGATAATATGCATTATAGTCATCTGAAGTATATGTATCTAATGGATTATTTTGAACAGAAAATGAAACTTTTTTAAATAAACGATGACCTACATATTCACACCATCTAACTTTATCACCTATATTAACAGCTGAAAATCCACTAATGTCAATATTAACAACACAATCATTAATGAAATTACCAAAAACAGGCAGAGTAAATAAAACATTTGTGCCAAATCTTAAGTCACTTCCTTGAGGTCTAGATTTTGCATATTCTAAACCTAATGCGACAAATGGTTTAAATTTTGAATTAACAAACATAACATGGGTTTTTTCTATTTCATTTAATGTAGGCATCCACATACCATCTATCTGCCTTAACTGTTGTTCTGTTAAATTAGGATATTTATCATGTAAATTTAATAATTTATTTTCAGTTAATTCTTTTAATCTATTAGAGAGTGTTTCTGTTGCCATTAAAATTTTATCTTGTATTCCACTATTAGTAATTAATTTAAATGTTCCTCCAGTGCTCATTTTTATTATAATTTATATAATTTATATAATTTATATATTGTTTTTGTATTTATATTTTAAATTATTTATATTTTAAACTATATATATTTTTTAATTATATATTTAATTAATGTTTTATATATTAATTATTATTTTATTTTTTATATTTTTTTTCTAGTTATTTATAATTTAATAAGTAATATTTATAATTTAATAAGTAATATTTATAATTTAATAAGTATTACTTATAATTTAAATCACATATAAAAATTGAAAATTTATAATTAAATTATAAAAATTGACAAATTATAATACAAATTATAATACAAATTATAATAAAATGTATAAAAATAAAATGCAATTTCAAAATTTATTAGATGAATGTGATACAATAAATAATGATGAAATAGAAGAAAAAGTTTTTAATATTAGTAATAATATTAGTAATAATATTATTAGTAATATTAGTAATAATAATATTAGTAGTAGTATTACTAGTAATAACAATCAAATAAATAATCAAATAAATAATCAAATAAATAATGAAATAAATAATGAAATAAATAATGAAATAAATAATGAAATAAACAATGAAAATACTGAATATGAAGAAAATGAAAATACTCATTATGAAGAAAATGATTATGAAGAAAATAAAGAACTAAACTATAAAAAAATAATTGATAAATATATACAAGATGAAAATGATGAAGATGATGATAAATATATTGATGAAGAAAAATTTGATAAAAACAATAATTATTTTGAATGTAACTTAATAAAAAATCAAGAACAAAGAATTAATCAATTTTTATATAATTTAAATTTAATAATTTATAATGTTGTAGATACAAATATACAAAACAAATTAATATTTAATACGTGTATAAGTTATATTGATATATTTAATTTAGAATGTATGATTTTATTAAGAAAAACAATATTTAAAAAAATTTTAAAAATGATAGAATTAGGATTTAGTGAAATAATTCAAACAGGAATTATATTATTTAAAAATTTTCAAGATTATTTAATTAATGAGAAAACAAATTTTAAAATTAAACATGCAATGGAAAATTTTCATAACAATAAAAATATTAGTTTAAACAATTTAAATAATGTTCTTGACTTTGAAAATGATTTAAATAAACATTTTGAACAAGAAAAAAAAGAAACTAATGATTTAAATATAAATTTATTACAAGAACATTATATAAATCATATAAATAATAAAATTAATAACTCTATTTTATATATGAAAAAAATTATACCTAAATTTCAAGAAGGTGAAATTATAGGTGCAAGAGATAAAAATAATAAATGGTGGATGAGTATTATCAAAAAAATATTTATTTTAAATAATAAAATAATTTATTTAATACATTTTATAGGTTGGGATAATAATTCTGATGAATTTATTGAAGAAGGAATAAAATTAGCTAAATATAATTCATACAAACATAAACAATTTCATTCAAAAAATATTAAAAGTAATATTATAAATTTAGATTTATAAATATTATTTATAGTTTATATAAAAATTATTTATATTTTATATAAATAGTCTTTTTCCTAAAATTATAAATTTTATTTTTTTTTAGATTTTAATATTTGTTTATCAATTTTTAAATAATTTAATTTATTTGAATTACTTAAATTACTTAAATTATTTAAATTACCTGAATTACCTAAATTATTTAATAAATTTGCTAATACATTAGTTGGTAATAATAAATTATCTTGATGACCATAATTTACAATATTTGTAAAAATAGATGACATTTATTTTAACTATTTATTATGTATTTAGAATAATAATTTGTAAATATTTTAATTCTTAATTCATTTTTTATATTATTTTATAAATATTTTAATTCTTAATTCATTTTTTATATTATTTTATAAATATTTTAATTCTTAATTCATTTTTTATATTATTTTATAAATATTTTAATTCTTAATTCATTTTTTATATTATTTTATAAATATTTTAATTCTTAAAATTCCATTCAGTCCAAATAAAATATGCACCTAAAACTAAATACATAAATTTGACTTCTTGTTTTTCACTCCATGTTGCATATTGACCTAAAATATTATTTTGTGATTTAATTGATTTCCATTGTTCAGGTAAGAAAATTGGTAATAATAATACTAACAATATAATTAATGTAACTACAGATAAAGCAACTGACAACCAAGAATTTGTTATTATTTTTCCATCTTTTGATAAATGTGCTAATGATGAAAAAGCACCACCAAAAATATTATTATCATCTTCACCACCATCTACAAAATCAGACCCACCAAAAATTGCTCCTCCTGAATAACTCATTTTATATATATTTTTAATTATTGTTAAATTTATTAAATTAAATTTATTAAATTAAAGGATTTTTATATAAATTAAAATAAAAAAAATAAAAAAAGAAAATAAATAAAATAAATAGTATAAAATATTAATTTTATTTGTTTTATTTGTTTTATTAATTTTATTTGTTTTATTTATCTAACTTGTCTAAATTATATAAATTATCTAACTTGTCTAACTTGTCTAAATTATATAAATTATCTAACTTGTCTAAATTATAAAAATTTAGTTTAATAAAAATAACAAAAATAAAATACTTATAAAAAATACAAATTCACAATATAAAATATATTTTTTTAATAAAAAAATAATTAAATTATACAATATATTTTTATATATGTTTTAAATACGAATGATTTAAAGAAATTTTTATATCTATTAATAAACAAAATATAATAATTATAATTCATACAATATTTATTATTTTTTAATTTTATTTTATTTATATATATATAGTTCATTATAATAATTTTTAACTCTACAAACATAATAATATAAAATGGCAACCGGTGGTATTTTTACTTTGATTACCAACGATGGTAAGCAAGATCGTATGCTTATGGCAACAGCATTTTTAAGTGCTCGTTTAGCTTCAATTCGTGTATCTCGTGCATCAAATCCTCAAACTGCAAATGATCCAACTCCAACACTTTTGGACATTGAAAGAACTCACGTCCTTTTTACAAATGCACACTTTAAACCTTTTGCTGCTATTGGTTTTGAATATAATAAGGTCAAACCAACATCAGGCACAACATCATTAGGTCAATTAGTTCAATTTTCTATTCCTCAATTTGGTGATTTTTTCCATGATATGGCAGTTCATGCTACTCTTAGCGCACCAACTGTTACAGTTACAGCTGTTGCAGATGAAGATAAACCAGCTGTTAGATGGACAACATTTCCAGGAGAACGTTTATTAAAAACTGTTAAGTTTGAAGTCAATGGTAACCCATTAGATGAATATTCAAGTTTAGCATATAACTATCATCGTGAATTTCAAGTTGCACCAAATAAGATTGTTGGTTGGAACCGTTTAGTAGGTCAAGAAAATCCTTTACAAGGTTTTGTTGATCAACCAAATTGGGCAAGTAGTGGTGTAGCTGCACAATCATTTAGATATGGTATGCAAGTATTTAATGGAGCACAAACACCTAAAAATGCTAATGATGTTACTGGTCTTGAATTATATGTTCCATTATTATTTTGGTTTAATCGCGATGTTCGTCTTGCAATTCCATCTGTTGCAATTCCATTTGGACAACGTTTCTTATCTATGACTTTAGCTAGTGGAACTGAATTAGTTGATCTTGTTCCTCGTGGTGATGGAACATGGGCAAATCCAGGAGGATCTGTTTCATCTCCAACTGTTAATCTTGAATTGTATATTAACAATATTTTCGTAAATCCTGATGTTCATAATATCTATATTCAACGTATTGGATTTTCATTAATTCGTGTTCATAGACAACAAAGTGCAACTCTTAATCAAACTACAACGGAAGTTTTAATGCAACAATTAAAATGGCCTATTGAATTCTTATTTGTCGGTGTTAAGATGACTGAATATTGGGCACCTACAACTTCTACTGGTCTTCGTCAAAATTTACAAAACTGGCATAGATTTACAAAAGTTACAGATACAACATATAATTCAGGTGGTCAAGTTACATATAAAAAATCTAGATCTGGAACTGCTGCATCTACAGTAGCAATTGTTGCAGCAACTGGTGTTGTAACTGGTGTTAATACTACATTTGTAGATGATGGTGTTGCTGTCGGTGATTTACTTGTTGTAGCAGGTTTGCAATTATCTGTTACTACAGTTACAAATAATACATCTTTGATTGTAAATAATGCAGCTAATGGATTACCTCTTGCAGCTGATGTTGCAGCTACTGCAAATTATTATCTTTTAAAACCACAAGGATTGCAAGTTTCAGCTTTGGTTCCAGCAAGAACACTTACTGAATTATCTGTTCGTGCTCATGGTATCAATATTTATAATGCATTCCCAGCTGAATTCTATAACTCATATCTTCCATATCATTATGGTGGTCCAAATATTAATACACCAACTGATATTGGTGCTATGATGGTTCCATTCTGTTTATATCCAGGAACATATCAACCATCTGGTCACATTAACGTTTCTCGTGCTCGTGAATTCTATCTTAACTGTGTATGTGATCCTGCTGTAATTAACAGTAGTAATAGTGGTGAATTACTTGTATTAGCATCAGCTATTAACTTCTTGCTTATTAGTGATGGTTCTGCAATTCTCCGTTATTCTACATAAATATTTATATTTTATGTTTTATGAATATGTTTTGTAATTTGTAATTTTATTTTTAATTTTATGTTTTATGAATATGTTTTATGAATATGTTTTATGAATATGTTTTATGAATATGTTTTATAATTTGTAATTTTATGTTTTGTAAATATGTTTTATGTGTTATGTTTTAATAAATTTATAAAAAATAAAAAAAATATATAAATAGATAAATAGATATAAATAGATAAATATAAATAGATATAAATAGATATAAATAAGATAAATAATGAAAATTATAATTTTATTTTTTCTTGCAATTTTAATTTCATATTTTTAATATTTTCTTTCATATTTATTATATCTTTTTTTGTTTTTTCTAAATTATTATCTATATCTTTAATAATACAATTAATTTTTTCTATACTATTTAAAATAACTAAATTTGAACGATTTATATCATTTATTATATTTGAAATATCTATATCATTATTAATATTGTCACAAATAATATCACTATTATTAATATCATCACAAATAATATCACTACTATTTATGTTTGTTAAATTAGATAACTCATTCAAACCACCTAAACTATTTAATTTATTGATTTTATACATGTTATAAATATAAATTTTATTATAATCCATTATAATTATTTGAATTATTTGAATTAACTAAAATATTTAGTTATTTGAATTATTTGAATTATTTGAATTATTTGAATTATTTGAATTAACTAATAAAATATTTAGTTACTTGAATTATTTGATTTAACTAAAATATTTAGATATATTAAAATATTTAGATATATTAAAATATAACCTTTTATAATTGATTATAATTTTTTCAATTTTTTATAATAAAAAATATATTTTCATTATTTTCATTATTTTAATTATACTAATTATTATATCTATTATATCTATTATATTAATTATATTAATTATAACAAATCAAATAAAATTTCATTCATATATTCTCTAAACCAGTCATCTTCTCCATTGTTTAATTCATTTAATTCATTATCATTTTTATAAACTTCATACATATCCAAAGCACATAATTTTATTATATTTAATGTTTCTTCATTAATTTCTACACTAGCTAAACTAATCATTTTATTTTTAATTAAATTTATATAATATAATTCAATATCAATTGCATTTGCTTGATCCATTTTGTTATAAATATTTTTCAATAAACAATTTATTTCTATATTATAAATATTTTTCAATAAACAATTTACTTATATTTTTATATTTTTCTTTTTCAATTTTAGTTTTTTTATTAAATATACTAACCATATTAGCTGTTGAATAATTTTTTGATAAAAATAATTTATTACAATCAATAAAATTATAATATAATGAATTCCATATTTCACCCCAATCATAATTTTCATTATTTAAAATTATTTTTTCATATTTAATTTTTTTATAATTACTTAACTTAAATAAATAATTTGTCGAACTAAAATATGGTCTTTTCATCATTATATTACCTGCAGAAAATTGAGACATTCCATATACATTTGGAGACATTACCCAAGGATATGCATCAATGAATAATTCCATAAACCATTTATAAACATATTTAGGATTTATTTGAAGTAATAAAAATATATTTCCTAAATACATTAATCTTTCGATATGATGACACCAACCATAATTTAAGGCTTTTTGTATAATATTATTAATAGGTCCAAATTGTGTTGTCGCATTATACCAAGAATGATTTATTTTATTTTTATGGTTAAAAAAATTTCCATTTTCTAATTCTTTATTTTTATACAAATAAACAAAAATACAAAATTCTCTCCAAAATAATTGTCTAATATATCCTTCTATTGATTGTAATTTTATATTTTTTAATTTATCCAAATTTTTCATTAAATAATCAATTATAAATTTAGGCGTTATTAAACCAATATTTATAATAGGAGACATAATTGAATGATATCCAAAAGTAATATCACTATTAACTGCATCTTCGTATGGACCAAAATTATTTAATTTATCCTTAATAAATTTTTTAAAATGTTTTTTTGCTTCTTCAAAAGTTATAGGAAGATAATATTCATCAGAACCATGATTATTTTGAAAATGTTTATTTACATATGTTTTTGCTTCTACTAAATAATTATTTTCATTATTTTCATTATCTAAATTATTGTCTAAACTATTTATTTCTTCTTCTTTATTTTTAGGAAATGAAAGTCTATTTTCTTTATCAAAAGACCATTTATTTCCTAATGGTTTATCTTTATTCATTAATATATTATATTTTTTTCTAAACCAAATATAAAATGAATGATGTGTTAATAATTTATGATTTAATTTATTATCTAATTTATGATTTAACTTATTATCTAACTTATTATCTAATTTATTATCTAATTTATTATCTAATTTATGATTTAACTTATTATCTAACTTATTATCTAACTTATTATCTAATTTATTATCTAATTTATTATCTAACCCATTTTCACTTAAATATTCATCAAAGTCATTTATACTACAAATATGACCCGGATTATCTATTATATTTACTTTACAATTAAAACTATGTATTTCTTCTAATATTTCATGATCTAATGGATTATAAATATAAATTTCATCATTTTTTTTAAATTTTGATTTTATATTTTTATTAAATTCTATGTAATTAATATTATTTTTTTTAATATTATATTTTTCAATTAAATAATTGTAATAAAATTTCATAGTTGCTCTATGCATTACTAATTTCATCTTATGATATTTAAATTTAGTAAAATATAATGGATGTTCATATAATATAATTTGGTAATTTTGATTAATTTGGTAATTTTGATTAATTTGATCATTTTGATTAATCAATAAACAATTTTCAAATAATTGATTAGGTAAAATTAAAACGTATTTCATTATTTTTTTGATTTACAATTTATGTAAGTTAATTTATATTTTGAATAATATTTTGATTAATAATTTATATAAAATAATATAAAATAAGTAAGATAAATATATATTAATATAATTAATTAAGATTAAAATAATATATTAATATAAAATAAATATAAATGAGTGAAGAAGATTTGCCTGAACCAATAAATTTTCAAGTTAAAAATGTTTTAACAATAGATGGAAATATATTATTAGAAGAAATAAAAGAACCGAATATTTCAGGAACTAATGGAACATTATATAAATTAAATGGATCAAATAATTTATATTGGAAAACAACTAGTGGTATTGTTAATTTAACAAATGCTGAATTATCATTTCCTTTATTAGCACCTATAAGTAATACACCACAATATTCTTTTTCTGGATCTACAAACACAGGAATATCTTTTAAAAATAATACATTAAATATTAAACTTAATAACAATATGTTTATTCAAATGGATGATGAATTAGAAAGAATGAATATTTATAAAGATATGATTTTGTTTTCAAATGATATATTATATGTCAATGAATTAGGCTGTAATGATGTTATAACACAATCAATAAATATTTCTTCATTTTCAGACACTACAAATATTTTAAGAATAGATGGATATTTTAATACTAATACGGAAAATACTGCTTATACGAGTATATTTGCTGCACAAAATTATAATATGAATTCTGATGTAAATTCTACAATTAATAATATAGTTTCTTATTCAAAAATTAATAATACATTAGGTAGAATGTTTGGAGGAGTAATAGGATTTCAATCCTTAGCAGAATTAAATGGTGTTAATAATGTTGCCTTTTCTCCTATTAAAAAGTATATAGGATATCAAGATTATGGATTATTTATTAATTCTGATTTACAGGGTAGAAATATAGAATATGTTTATGGTATAAATATAGGTAATAATCCTCAACCAAGTTTATATAACGGAGGAATAAATTATTTTTATGGTATATACATTTTAAATCCTACTGATCCAAATATTTATAATAAATATGGAATTTATTCTGAAATACAAAATAATTATTTTTCAGGTATTAATTTACAAACTCAAGGTGGAACACAATCATCATTAAATTATTATGAAACGGGAACTTTTAATTTAAATTTGATAGGACCATGGATTGAAACATTAACATTATCATTTACTAGAATTGGAAAAATTGTTACTATAATATTTTCAACTAATGTAACAAATAGAGATATTGAGGCTAATTATTTAACATTATATTATTTACCAGCGAAATTATTACCATCAACAAATATTTATGGTTTAATGTATGGTGTTGATAATAATATTAATACTACATTTTCATATGTTGTTCAAACAGATGGACAAATATTTATAGGCGCGTCACAAACTAATATAAATAGTAATTTTACAGCAGGAACGGCAATTAATACTGGATATTATGGAACTTCTATTACATATTTAGTTAGTTAATTGATTAGTTAGTTTAATAGTTTAATTATTTATTAATTTAATAGTTTATTAATTTAATTATTATTTTATGATTTTAGAAACTTATTAACTAATCATTTAACTAACTTACTAACTTACTAACTTACTAACTTACTAACTTACTAACTTACTACCCAATTAACTAACCAATTAACTAATTAATTAACTAACTTACTAATCAATTAACTAACTAAATATTCAAACAATCAACTTACTATTTTACTAATTTAAAAATATTTTTTTTAATATTTTAAATTATTATAAAAAAATATAAAAATTTTTATAGTAATTTATAAGATAATAAAAATATATTGAACAAAATATAAAATAAACTATATCAAATTATAAATCAATAAATATAATATAAATAATTTGTAATAATTTGTAATAAGTTTATAAAAAAATTATAAATAATTTGTAATAAGTTTATAAATAATTTGTAATAAATTATAAATAAATTATAAAAAAAGTATGAGTAATTTACCAGAACAAATTAATGCAAGATTAAAAGGAACAGCAGAGTTAGAAAATGGATCAGCATCAGAACCATCATTATGTTTTATAAATTCACAAAATACAGGCTTTTATTATACACCAAATAATATTAATGTTAGTGTAAATGGAACTAATATATATTCTTTTGGTTCATCAGGTCCTGTTTTTGACTCAGCAATTTTCTTACAAGAAATACCTATTCCATCTATATCAGGAACAGAAGGTGCCTTATTTAAAAAAATAGGTGATGATAGTCTATATTGGAAAACACAATCTGGTATTGTAAATTTAACTACTGGAGGAGGTATGTCTTTTCCTCTTTTAGCACCTACAACAGCAACGCCTCAATATTCTTTTGTTGATAGTAATACAACAGGTATATCATATTTTGGAACACGCTTATATTTTTCAAATAATGGTCAAGCATCTATTACTATTGATAGTAATCATAATGTAGGTATAGGTAGCACAACAGATCCAACAAATAAATTATATGTTAATGGAAATACAAAAATTAATGGTGATTTATTAATATTAAATAATTTATATGTTAATGGAACTACTTATTTAATAGACACACAAAATTTATCAGTAATTAATAGTTATATTGAATTAGCAGCTAATAATATTACAGATACATTAAATTTTGGAGTATATGGACAATATAATTCAGCAGGAAAAAAATTTTCAGGTATTTTTCGCAAAGCATCAGATGGAGAATGGTATATATGGAAAGATTATACAGGTGTTCCAACTACAAATTGGGTAGGAGCGACATTAGCAAATTTAAATGTTAATCAAATAACTGGTAATTTATCTGGACAAGTATTATCAGTTACACAAAATTCAATTACATCTATACCTAATTTAATTACAGTAGGAGAATTAACTGAATTAAAAATGGCAGGAAATTTATATTTACAAAATAATGATATAAATAGTGTAGATACAATTAATGTTTCTCATGTTATTTCAACAGATTTAACAGGTATAATATTAACAACATCACAAAAAAATATAAATGAAATTGCAAATACTATAGAACAATCATTAGAAATTGCCCCATTATCTGATGATATTCCATATTCATTTAAAGTAGATGGAATAATAGAATGTTTATCACTAACTGAATATAATTCTGTAATTTTTGACCAAGAATTTTTACTACCTAATCAAACTATTAATTCTAATATTAATGGAATATTTATAGATAATTTTATTAATTATGTTGATTTTCCTCTAGCAAAAATCAATGGTGTATATACAAATATAAAATCACAATTATCTATAGATAATACAGCAAATGTTTCATCATCACCTATAAATTCAATAATAGGCATACATGAATTAGGAATACAATTTAATGATAATCTAAATGGAAAAAATATTTCAAATATTTATGGAATTAAAATAGACAATAATCCTACTATTATTAATGGTTCAATTACAAATTTATACGGTTTATATGTTGGAAATTCAAATGATTTAAATATAACTAATAAATATGGTTTATATTCAGATGCATTAATAAATTATATTAAAGGATTAAAAATTGGTTCTGAAGGAATTAATTTAGATAATAATAATATATTTAATGCAGGATCAATAGACGGAATTTGGTCTGGTGACATTATTCAACCAGAAAAGGGTGGAACAGGTATTAATAATAGTTCTACAATAACTATAGGTGGTAATATTGAATTTCAAGGTGGATATACATTTAATGCCGTATTAACTGGAAATACAAATGTTACATTTCCAACATCAGGAACATTATTAGCATCTTCTGGTGGTGGATATGTTTCAAGTATAACAGGAACACCAGATCAAATAATTACAAATTCACCAACTGGAGATGTAATTTTATCATTACCACAAAATATTTCATCAACAAGTAGTCCAACATTTCTTGATGTAAATGCAACTAATTTATATGGAACAATTCAAACATCATCACAAACTCAAATTACAGAAATAGGAACGATAACTTTAGGAACATGGAACGCTGATACAATTTCTTCATTATATGGAGGAACAGGAAATACTACTTATTTAGAAGGTGAAATATTAATAGGAAATAATTCAGGTAGTTTAACAAAAAATACATTAACAGGAACACCAGAACAAATTAATATTTCAAATGGAAATGGAACTATTACTATATCTACACCTCAAGATATTTCATCAACGAGCAGTCCAACATTTCTTGATGTAAATGCAACTAATTTATATGGAACAATTCAAACAACATCACAAACTCAAATTACAGAAATAGGAACGATAACTTTAGGAACATGGAACGCTGATACAATTTCTTCATTATATGGAGGAACAGGATATAATTCTTATAGTCAATTTGATATTTTAGTTGGAAATACAACAAATGGATTAGACAAATTAGTTTTAACTGGAACTGATAATCAAATTAATATTAGTAAGGTAGGTAGTAAATTAAAACTTGAAACACCACAAGATATAGGAATATTATCTGATGTTCAATTTAATTCAATAAATATTAATAATTTAGTATATTTAAATTCAAGTGGTAATATTAATGGTGCAACATTAATAACTATGTCAGGTAAAATAGATATGAATGGTTATGATATAATTAATGCTGATGATATTTCAGCTACTGGAATTTATGGAACTATAATGACAGGTTCGCAAACTAATATTTATCAAATTAATCAAACAATATATCAATCACTAGAAATAAATTCAGATATTTTTACGCCTAAAATAGGAGGAACTGGAGTTTTTAAAATTTATGGATCTATAAATACTGATTCAGATGGAGTAAATTATATAGCAAATCAAAATTTTGTAAATTTTAATGTTCCAAATAGTATTGTTAATAGTTCAGCGGTAGGGTTTCAATCTTATGGTGTTTTAAATTTTGGTGACTATACTAATTCTCGTCTAGCAGGTGGATATATTGGAATGCAAACAAGAACTGATGTTTCAGGAACTGCTAATAATACTATTACTCCATTTTATAGTTATAGAGGTTGGTGGGACTTAGGAATTTATTTTAATTCATCTTTAAATGGTCAAATTATAGACAATGTTTGGGGTATAACTATTGATAATAATCCTTTTCCAATTGGAGGAACAATTACAAATTTATATGGTATGTATATAGGTCAATCTGTTAGTCCAAATGTAACTAATAAGTGGGGTATTTATATTGATGCTGATCAAAATTATATGACTGGATTAAAAATAGGTAGTAATGGTTTAAATATGAATAATAATAATATCATAAATTGTAATGAATTGACTAGTATTCAATTTGTTTCATCATCAACAAGTAGTGCTATTTATCCTAGTTTTGAATTTTCTGTTTCTGGATATGGTTTATATTATGATGGAACATATGTAGGAATTTCAACTAATTCAGTAGGTAGATTTTTAATTAATTCTACTGGAGGAATAATAATTGGTAATTCTCAAACTTCAAATGTAAGTGATTTAATTAATATTAATTTAATTTCTAATTCTAATAATTTAACTAGAGTTAGCACATTATATTTAAATTCAACATTAAATGGATCATTGACTAGTCCAGCACTTTTATCTGGTTTTGTTAATTCAAATAGTATTACACCTGCAATAACAACAGGAGCAACTGACTTAGCTGGTAATTATCTTAATCCTATATTATCTCCGACAGTAGCTACAGGAACACCAACTATAACAAGAATTAGTGCCGAATATATTAAATTCACATCGACAATTCTAGCAAGTATGACAGTGACAAATTTATCTAGTTTATATATTGATGCTCCATTAATTACAAATAACGGAACTCTAACTAATAATTATGGTATATATATTGCTTCACCTGGAACTTCAGGAACTAATAACTTTGCTTTATATGCAAATTCAAACTCTGTATTTAATAATGGAAATAATAGTCAAGATCTATTAACTTTAAGTGGATCAACTACAAATACAAACACAACTAGAGTTAGCACATTATATTTAAATTCAACATTAAATGGATCATTGACTAGTCCAGCACTTTTATCTGGTTTTGTTAATTCAAATAGTATTACACCTGCAATAACAACAGGAGCAACTGACTTAGCTGGTAATTATCTTAATCCTATATTATCTCCGACAGTAGCTACAGGAACACCAACTATAACAAGAATTAGTGCCGAATATATTAAATTCACATCGACAATTCCAGCAAGTATGACAGTGACAAATTTATCTAGTTTATATATTGATACACCAACAATTACAAAAAATGGAACTCTAACTAATAATTATGGTATATATATTGCTTCACCTGGAACTTCAGGAACTAATAATTTTGCTTTATACGCAAATTCAAACTCTGTATTTAATAATGGAAATAATAGTCAAGATCTATTAACTTTAAATGGATCAACCACAAATACAAACACAACAAGAGTTAGCACTTTGTATTTGAATTCAACATTAAATGGATCATTGACTAGTCCAGCACTTTTATCTGGTTTCGTTAATTCAAATAGTATTATACCTGCAATAACAACAGGTGCAACTGACTTAGCTGGTAATTATCTTAATCCTATATTATCTCCAACAGTAGCTACAGGAACACCAACTATAACAAGAATTAGTGCCGAATATATTAAATTCACATCAACAATTCCAGCAAGTATGACATCAACAAATCTATCTAGTTTATATATTGATACTCCAACTATTACAAATAGCGGAACTCTAACTAATAATTATGGTATATATATTGCTTCACCTGGAACTTCAGGAACTAATAACTTTGCCTTATATGCAAATGATAATGTTTATATAAATATTAATTCTGTAGAAAATAAAAATAATAGTTTAATAATTTCAGGAACAAATAATTGTAATACAAATACACAAGCATATACAACATCAACAATAAATCCAACATATTTAATAGCAGCATTTGCAACTAATACACAAACAATTCGATCATTATATATTTCACCTACAATTAGTTTTGGATCTAATAATACACTTTTCAACGAATGGATTGGTTTAGCTGTTAAATTAACAACAAGCATGAATAATGTTAATGGTGCAACAGCTGCTGTTAATTTAACAGGATTAAAAATAGAAGCACCTTCTTTTGGTGCAATGGCATCAAAAAATATAACTAATTATTATTGTTTATATCCTGATTTTAATTTTGCAGCACCTGGTGGAACATCTTTTGTATCTAATGCATATGCACTTTATATACCAAATAATACAAGTAGTTTTGTTAGTAATAAATATGGTATTTACTGTTTAGCAACAGTAAATTATATGGCTTATTTAGCTTGTCCAGCAATTGGGAATTCTCTTACTACTACAAACACGACAGCAACATCTCCATTTATATCTATGAATAATATAGCAGGAATATTTTCTGATACATCTGTTGGAACCCCTTTTGGTATTTCTATAGGACCAAATTCAGGAGGTAGAATTATGAGATTATCTTATGATACAGGAGGAATTTTATATATAGGAGCTTCACAAACAATGACACAACAATATAGTTGTGTTATAAATCCGACAATAACATCAACAAACACAATAAGAATATCACCATTATATTTAAATTCTATAATTACAAGTATTGTAACTTCACCAGCATTAATTTCTGGTATAGTAGAAAATTCAAGTATAACACCTTCAATAACAACAGGTGCAACTGATATATCATGTATTTATCTTAATCCTATATTATCTCCAACAGTAGCTACAGGAACACCAACTATAACAAGAATTAGTTCTGAATATATTAAATTTACATCAACAATTCCAGCAAGTATGACAGTGACAAATTTGTCTAGTTTATATATTGATACACCAACTATTACAAAAAATGGAACTCTAACTAATAATTATGGTATATATATTGCTTCACCTGGAACTTCAGGAACTAATAATTTTGCTATTTATGCAAATGCTACATCATATTTTAACGCAATTCAATTTCCAACAACTGGTGGAACTGCTTCATCATTAACATATTATGAAACAGGAACATTTTCTATAACACCTTCAGGAGCATGGACAACACCAAATTTAACTGTCAAATTTACTCGAACTGGAAATACTATTACATTAACATTTCCAGTTGATGTTTCAAATAGATTAGTTACAGCATCAACATTAATATATACATCAGCCGTTCCAACAAGATTATTACCTCCTAATGATGTTTATCAAGTTTTATATGGTCAAGATAATAGTAATACAGGAAATTTATTAGCATCTATAAGTAGTTCAACAGGCACTATAACAGTAGCAGCATTGCCCACAAATATAGCGCATCCTTTTACATCAGGAACCCGAACAGCAGGATTTAATGGTTGGAGTATTAGTTATAGTTTATAAAAAAAATAATTAGTATAATTAGTATAATTAGTATAATTAATATAATTAGTATAATTAGTATTAATTTCTTTTTTGCATCATGGTATAAATATAATTAATATCATTAATATTTTTATCATTAATATTTTGGTAAATGTCATTATAATTATTATAATTATTATTTCTATTATAATTTTCATTTTCATATATAATTTTAGTTTTGTCATTATGTTTTCCTAAAAAATCATTTGAAATTGTTTCAATTCCATTCCATGGTGTTTTATAATAGTCTAAATTACTATTAGGATCATAATTATTAACATTTGTATTTTGATAATTAACTTTAATTTTACCATCAAGTATATCTTCATATAATTTTGTATTTTTCCATATAGAATTTTTATACAAATTATAATTATCTAAATCAGTATATTCATTTATTTCATAAACTTTATTTTTATTGTTTTTACTACTTAAATTAAATAGTAATATAATTACTAATACTATAATATATTTAATCATTTTTTTGTTTATATATATTTAATCATTTTTATATATAAAAATAAAAATTGAATTTTTTATTATAAAATTATAAAATATAAACAGTTATAAACAGTTATAAACAGTTATAAACAGTTATAAACAGTTATAAACAGTTATAAACAGTTATAAACAGTTATAAACAGTTATAAACAGTTATAAACAGTTATAATGGATTTATCACAATTATCATCATCATCATCTGAAAATTTAAAATATATAAATATTTCTGGAAATACAAATAATTTAGAAGAAAAAAAAGAAATTAACAACAATGAAAATTCTAATATGAATATTGATAGTTTAGATGAAGATGAAAAATTAGAAAAAAACTTTACTGCTATTATTATTGACCATAATAATAAAGTAAAAGTTGAAATAAATAAAAATCTTGTTATGAAATATTCAAAATTAATTAAAAATGCATTAGAAGATGATAAGGAAACAAATGAATTAGAATTAAATTTATATGATAAATTACTTATTAAAAATGAAAATAGTGTATTTTATTTCAATAAAATTATAGATTATTTAACTTATTATAATAATCATGATGCATATGAAATTGAAAAACCGGTTAAATATACATTAAAAGAAGCTAATGTTCCTGAATGGGATGAAAAATTTTTAGAAATGGATACAAATAATATAACAAATATGAGACATATTTTTAATATTTATAATATTGCTTCTTATTTAGAAATAAATCAATTATTTTCATTATTAGCAGCTGCAATTACTGTTCAATTTAAATATAAATCTGAAGTAGAATTAGAGCAATATTTACAAAGTATTTTTAATTAGTTTATTTTAGTTTAGTTTATTCATAAAAAATTTATTAAAAAAATAAATATACATTTTTTATAATTATTAATTTAGTCAAATTTATTTAAATTATTCTAATTATTCTATTTATTCAAATTATTTAAACTTATTTTTTTTAATAATTTAAACTATTTCAAACTAATTTAAACTAATTTAAACTAACTAATTCAAATTACATAATGCTAATCCAGCATTTTCAACATTATTATATACTCCTGTTGGTAATGAATAATTATTATATCCATCATTTTTAAATACAAATTTTTCTTCATATCTTTGATTACCATTTTGATGTGTATAAACATCTAAAGGATTTAATAAAACTAATTTTCTTACATTTCCATTATTACATGAAACTTTATATTCAGTTGGTTGTCCAGGATTTGCTTCAGTTGATCCTCCTTCAGGGGCAATACTTAATTCGTTACCATTTTTATTTACTGTATATCCTTCTAACATTTTTTTCATACAATCTGATTGTGTATAAACATATAATAATATAATTATACAAACAATTAAAATTAATGTATTTGTGTCCATTGTATTTTTTGATTTATAACTATTTTGTAATTTATATAATTTATATAATTTATATATAATCAAAATAAAAAAATATATATAAAAAAATAGATTTATAAATTTTATATTTTATAAAAAATAATTAAACTAATTAAACTAATTAATATCTAAACTAATTAAACTAATTAATATCTAAACTAATTAATACTAATTATTATAATTAATATCTAAACTAATTATTATAATTAATATTTAAACTAATTGTTTCCATATAATTCTTGAAAACCACATTTAATACATGTATCAATTAATCTCATATCTTTTCCTACTCTAACTTGTCTAGAATAATTATAATTACATTTTATACATTTTTTTTCTATTTTAGGATTAACAGGATCAACTGATGCATGTAATAATAATATTTGTGAATTCATTAAATTACTACCTTTACATTCTTCATATTGTAATGTATCAGTATCATTTATATCATAATTTTTTTGACATTGAACACAATTAAAATAAAATTTATCATAAGAAGTTATTTTTTCTAATAAGTTATTACAAATATTACAAAATAAAGGCATAATTTGTTTTATATTATTTATTATATAATTTTATAATTTATATTCAATTTTTATATATTTTTAATTATATTTTAATTTTAATTAGATTTTAATTTTAATTATTATATTTTAATTATATTTTTTATAATTGGATTAATATCATTTCATTAACATCCCATTTCTCGGCAAGATTATCATTTAATTTTCTAACTATAGATAATGGACATTTTCTATCATTTATTTCTTTTTCAGCCATTTTAATAGGGTCTGTTAATCCTGTCACATCAGTAAATACTAAATTATCCTTTTCTATTTGTTTTGCTCTAATGGATATCACTCGACATAATTCAAACTTTGTTATAATTTCACTAGTTATTCTTTGGTCAGGTCTTAAAAAGAAAATTTCTTTCTGTATATTAGGTTTAAATTCATGTTTATCACTTTCTTTAATATTTATAATCTGTTTTTTATTATTATCTTTTTTTTTAACTTCTTTAGGAGGCATTTCAAATTGTTTATTTTATATATCTTTATATATCTTTATATATCTTTATATATCTTTATAATTTATTTCATTTTTTATTATATTAATATTTGATTAATATTTTTATAATATTTTTATAATATTTTTATAATATTTGATTAATATTTGATTAATATTTAAATCATAAATTAAACTAATAACTTATAAATTAAACTATTAACTTATAAAAAAAATTACAAATATTTTAAACTAAATCAAATTAAACTAAACTATTACCTAAAGGCATTCCAGCTTTAACTAATGTTTCAATTAAATTATTAGAATTATATATTAAATCGTTATTAAATTTTATTTTATTTGGTTCAAATAATAAAATTATAGTGCTACCACCAAATTCAAAATATCCATGAACTTGACCTTTTTCATAAAAATGTCCATCCTCTAATAAAATTTTTATTGATCCTATAAAAATTGTTCCTATAGCTATTATAATTATTTTACCAAAATTTAAACTTTGTAATTCAGCTATAATACGTTTATTTTCAGTTAATACATTCAAATTATTAACAAATAAAGGATTTACACTATATAATGAACCATCTATTAATTTATGATTTAATAAATCACCTTCAGTTGGTAAATGCCATCTATGATAATCTTGTGGTGCTAATCTAAAAATACACATTGAACCATTTTCATAATTTGAATATAAATTTTCATCATTATTTAATAATTTTTTAATAGAAAATTCATTTCCCTTTATCCATAATTTTTTAGCATCATTAATATTATTAAAAACCATTAATCTTGAATCAGCACAACATATAGAAAAATTAGGATTTGAAAATTGATATATAGGTCTAGTTTCTGGTTTTAATCCTCTAGAAAAGAATTCATTAAATGTATTATATTCGTTAATTTTTTTATCAATTTCATCTATATTTATATTATATAATTTAATATATTTAGGAATGTATTTTATTGAATTAGTTTTATTAAATTTTCTTCCTTGTAAAACAGATATTTTTTTATATAACTTATTTAACTTATTTAACTTATTTAACTTATTTTGACTATTTTGTAATTTAAACATTTGTTTTAATGCTATTTTAATATATAATGGAATAAATTCTTTTACTATTTTGTTTTTTTCTCTATCATAAATATAAATTGTTAAATTATTATTTTGTTTTATTTGTTTTATTTGTTTAGTATTATTAAAAAAATAATAGTTTGTTTTATATAAATTATATATTAATAATATTATAGACAATATTAAAATAGAAATTATAATTTTTTTGTTCATTGTATATATTTTTATATATTTTAATATATTTTAATATATATTTTTTAATTATTAATTTTAGCATCAGTAGCACCATACATTTCAAAACCGCCTAAACCAGAACCAATTTCATCTAATGCAGTGTCTGTCCATTTTCTATTCATACCTGAAACACTAGGACAAGCATCATTGCATTTTAGTTTTAAATTTAAATCTTGTGATTGCATTTCATTTAATGTTGAGTCAATAGTTAGACCCATATTATTATGATCCATTGACCATTGTGTTTCATCTCCATCACTCATGCCTTCCATTTTTCTTTGATTAGCATTCATTTGAATACTTGGATCAGTTTTCCATTTATCACTTACACAATTTTCTTTATTAGAAGTGCAGCTCATACCAAAATATTGATTACTTGATTCAATTTCTCTAAGACCATTATTAGCATTGTTAGATCTTCCATCTAATACTGGTTTTTGTAAAAAACCTTGTCTAAATGTTAAATTTCTACCTTGATCAAAGCCTTGTCTAAATGTTAAATTTCTACCTTGTTGAAATCCTTTTCTTGATTTTAGAAAGTATTCTTTATTATAATGAAACAATAATAATATTACAGTTAAAATAAATAATGTAAATACAAATAAATCTTTTGTTTCTGTTGGCATTTTAATATTTAATTTAATTTATATTTTATATGTTAAATATATTATAACTAATATAAAAAAAATATAAATTTTATTTAAATAATAATTTGTATTAATTTGTATTAATAATAATTTGTATTAATAATAATTTGTATTAATTTGTATTAATTTGTATTAATTTGTATTAGTATTAATACAAAATAATAAAATTAATAAAAATATATATCTGAAACTACAGGATTACACCATTTAACTTTTTTGTTTTTATATTTAAATATATTTTTATCTTTTATTAAATAAAAATATATAATAATTAATATAATTAATATAATTAATATAGTTATAATTATAATACTTACATTTATAATACTTATATTTGTAATAAAATTTAATTCATTCATTTAGTTTAAACTATTTTGTATAATAATATGAATTTAAATGATTTAAGTGATTTGAACAATATAAATAATATAAATAATATAAACAATATAAATAATATAAATAATACAAATTTATATGATAATACTTTATATAAATATAATGAATTAAATAAAATTAAAATTCAAAATAATAATTTTCCATTAACATTAGAAGAAAAAATTAATAAACTAAAAAATATATTATCATATAATAGTGAAAAATCAATACCTAAAAATAAAAAAAATACACAAGGGGGTGAAATTAATGATATTACAATTTATAATTAAAAATTGAATGTAAATAATAATATTATAAATGAAAATATATAATAATTTATTATAAAGATATAAATTTTATTATAAAGATATAAATTTTATTATAAAGATATAATAATTTATTATAAATTGTTTAATATAAAATGAATAAAAATAATGTAAATAAATTAAATAAATTAAACAATTTAAACAAGTTAAATAAGTTAAACAATTTAAGTAAGGTAAATAAACTAAATCATATAGATGAAAATATAATAAACAAAAAAGAATTATTTAACTGGGACGATATTATAAATAATAATGAAGAAATTATAGATAATAAAATAAATTTAAATAAAAAGCTAGATGTTAAACAAAATAATATATTAAATAATAAATTAAATAATAAAATAAATAATAAACAAAATAATAAATTAGAATTTAATCCAACTACCAAAATAAATAATATTTTAGATAAAAATATTGATGAAGAAAATAAAGAAACAAGAGAAAATAATAAATTTCAAATAAACAAAAAAACTATTTTTGATAAAATCTCTATATTAAATAAAAATAGTAATATTATTAATAAAATAAATGAAGATGAATTAGAAACTAAATTAGATATAAATAAAATTAATGTAAATTCTAAATTATGTATAAATTGTAATTCTACATTATTTATAGATTATAATCAGGCAATTTGTATTAATTGTGGATTTGAAAATAATAATGATATTTCATTTGATAATGATAATACATATATTGACTCAAGTTATACTAATAATGAATTTTCTAATTTAAAAGTCACTGGAAAAAATTCATATAATTTACAAAAAAATATGCTTAAAGTTTGTTCTCATTATTATCAATATAGAAAAATTCATATCATGAAAGAGATATATTTATGGAATAATAATAGTATAGATTTTAAAATGCCTAAACATATTATGCGAGAAGGAATAGAAATGTTTTGTAAAATTAAAGATGCTAATTATGTTTTTAGAAAAGACAATAAAAAAGGCGTCATAAGTGCGTGTTTATATTATGCTTGTTATAATAATGGAATAATTAAAACACCACAAGAAATGGCAAAATATGTTGGAATACAAGAAAAATTTCATTCGTATGGTGATAGAGTTTTACATGATTTAAATGATAAAGGTATTATTATTATTCCAAATAAATTAGACTCAATACCTAAATATATAGATAAATATTTAGAATTATTAAATATAGATAAAAAATATAAAACATTTATTATTAGTATTATCAATAAATTAGAAGAGTCAAATGTTCATTTATTATATGACAGTAAAAATAATACTAAATGTATAGGAACTATTTATTTATTAATACAAAGAATTCCATCATTAAAAAATAAAATTACAAAAGAATTAATTGAAAAAGAATGTAAAATTTCTAAAACAACATTTATTAGATATTACAAAATAATAAATTTATATTATAAAAAAATTAAATATATATTTAAAAGACATTCTATTCCAATGCCTGTAGATTGGAAAAATTAATTATATTTGATTAAACTTATTATATTTGATTAAACTTATTAAACTTATTAAATTTATGATTTTTTAAACTTATTAAATTTATTAAACTTATTAATTTAAATTTATGATTTTTTAAACTTATTAAACTTATTATTTAAAGTATTTATTTTTTCATTTGTTTGATTTGTTTGATTTGTTTGATTTGTTTGATTTGGATTATCTAAATTATTTGTTTGATTTGTTTGATTTGTTTGATTTGTTTGTTGTAAATTACTCAAATTACTCAAATTATTCAAATTATTCAAATCACTCAAATTATTTGTTTGATTTGAATTATCTAAATTTCTTGCATGCATAATTTCTTTACCTGTTAATTCTTTAATTTTTGTCCAATTTATTTTTTCATTTTCATTTGTTTGAGATATTTTATTGTTTTTGTTTATACATAAATTATTAAACATGTCATTAAATTCATCTTCATCATTTTTAATAAATAATTTTTCATAATAATTAATTGTTTCAATATTAGATTTATATACTTCATTAGAATGATTTATAAATAATTTATAAATTTCATTTTTATCATTATTATTATCTTTACTTTCAACACTTTTATTCATACATAGTTTCCATAAATTACAGGCATCACAATTAAATGGACTTTTAATATTTGGATCTTCTAATAATAATTTAATACTTAAAATTATTTGACTAAATTTATAAGCTACTGACCATTTACTTCTATCATTTAATATATCTAAACAAATTAATCCGCCTTTATTAATATTTACATGAAATATTTTTGTTAAAAATTTCATCGAAGGAGGACAAATTGGATATTCATATCTTTCATTTGATGTTCCATATTTAGTTTTTAATTCTATATAATGCGTTTGACCTTTATAAATACCATCAAAACAAACTAATTTTATTATATAATGTTCATAATTTGGTTCGTCGTTTTCTATTACAGGTCTAATATCATATTTTATTTCCTGTCCTTCTTTACGGGTTAATAAATAATTTTTAACCAACATAGATAATCTTTTACTATTATTAATTGCAGACATTGATTATAAATTATTTAAAACTGATTATAAATTATTTAAAACTGGTTATAAATTATTTAAAACTGATTATAAATTATTTAAAACTGATTATAAATTATTTAAAACTGATTATAAATTATTTAAAAAAAATTCAATTTTTATATATTTTATATATCTTAATTTTATATATTTTATATATTTTATATAAATTATAAATTAATCACTTTGTTCATTATCACTTTGTTCATTATCACTTTGTTCATTATCACTTTGTTCATTATCACTTTGAACTTTTTTAATTTTAATAATTTTTTTGTTTGATTTGTTTGAATTAATTGATTTGTTTGATTTAATTGATTTAATTGATTTGTTTGAATTAATTGATTTGTTTGATTTGTTTGATTTAATTGATTTGTTTGATTTGTTTGATTTAACTGACTTAGTTTCATCATCATAATTATTATCATTATTAATAAACATCTGCATACCATCTAAAATATCATTATCGAAATTAGATTTTATAATTAAATTGCTTGATTTGTTTAAATTGTTTGATTTGTTTAACTTAACTGACTTAACTGTCTTAACTGACTTAACTGACTTAATATTATAATTATCATCATAATTATTATCATAATTATTATCATTATTATCATAATTATTATTAATAAACATTTGCATACCATCTAAAATATCATTATCGAAATTAGATTTTATAATTAAATTGTTTGTTTTGTCTAAATTGTTTGTCTTATTTAAATTGTTTGTCTTATTTAAATTGTTTGACTTAATTGAACTAGTTTCAACAACATTATTATTAATAAACATTTGCATACCATCTAAAATATCATTATCGAAATTAGATTTTATATTTTCTTCAAAATCATATTTATCTGTTAATAAATTAATAGGTTCATCTAATTTTATATATTTTATACCTTTATTTAAATTTAAATCTTTTTCTTCTTTTTGAACTTTTTGATCTTTTATTTCATTAAAATAATTTTCATCTTTTATAATATTAATATCGATATCATATGTTATTTTATTTTCAAATAAATGTTTATATTTTGTATAATCATTACATAAACGATCATAAAATTGATATGGTGTTTCAACAGGTATATCAAAATTTGTATCATCAGTTCCAATTTCATAAATGTCTTTAGTTGCAAATTCTTCACCTTCTAATGTATCTTCTTTATCGTCTAAAAATCGATAACCTATTAACATTGATCCTTCTCGAGCTGTATTTTTAATATGTTTTGCAATTTCAGAATTAGCTAACATATCATAAATATTTTTAGGAACAACAGCACCAGGATATTTTGATAAATACCATTTATTAAATTTAATACATTCTTGATTTAATGGATATTTAGCAGTTGGATCAGCAGTTTTAACTAATCTAGATGCTAAAAATTGCGAAATATTATCCTGTCGTCTTCGATATTTATCTGTTTCAAATAATATATGTGGATGAGGCACATTTTGAATACTTCCATTATATTTTCTATATAAAAAGTAATGATACCATACTAAAATACCCATATATCTACCTTTTATTTCAGGATTATTACCCCATTCTTTTGTTATTGTTTGGTCTGCAACTCTAACATAAGGATCATTATCTCTAAATTTAGGATCATTTTTCGACATAAATGTAATTTTCAAAGGAAGATAAACTAATCTTCTCCATGTTCCATGATCATTTGCTTCTACTTCAAAATCCCAGTTTGTTGTTGCTAAATGATGACATTTAGGTTTGAAATTAATAGTATCTTTAAATAAACCTCTTGCCGCAATAGTTTCCATACCAGTTAATTCTTTAATACGCGCAATATTTAATCTTTCATTTCGATTACTTTCTGAATAATAAGCTAATGATGCATCTTTTAACATCATTATTTCTGGTGTAGCTGAACCTTTTGTATTACTAAAACTAGTCAATACATCAATAGGAAGTTTAACACTATAAGCATCACCAACAGCACTTTTATGTAATTCAACAATAAAAGATTTACCATTTGCACCTTTACCTACCATTAATAAAAACATACTTTCTTTTGGATTTCCATCAATAGTGCTCGCTAAGAAATTCATTAAAAATTCAAAACTATCTCCTTCGTTATCAGGAAATAAATTTCTTAATACTAACAATATTTTTTTTGTTATAGGATCAAATGGATTAAATGGAATATAAGGCACATTAGTAAATTTAGAAATTCTATAAGCATGATAACCTTGAATTAATTGAGGTCCAGAAGATATATTAAGTTTTAATATACCATTTGCGACACCTCTAATTAATGGATCTTTATCTAATGAATTTGCAAACCCTTTTTTAGCAAATAATATTTCAGCCTCTTTTAATACATTATTTTTAAATCCATGAATACCTAAATTATTAGTTGTTTTATTAAAATTAGTATATACTTTTTTATAATATTTTGACATATTACCAGTTGCCTTATCAAGGTTTTCTTTTATCTTTCTACTTATTTCATAAAATAATTCAGGTAATATTTTACTTATATATTTACTTAATGAAGTAGGAATTTTATCTTCTTTAGTATAACAATACCATTTAAACAATTCTCCTTCTTCGTATTCATCATCTTCTAATATAAATTCATACCAGCGATTTTGTTTTTCGCCTAATGGAATATCATTAATAAATTTATGTTGTAATAATATAAATAATATTTCTGCTATATCACTATGATTTAAAAGACCTTCTTTTGTATGATGATAAGCTTTTTCTAATAATACTGTTACAACGGATTGTTTTCGTATTAATTCATATTTTTCAGGATTATCTTTTTTTGCCATAATTTGTAATCTAAAAATTAAATTACTTTGTTTATTATATTTACTACAAAGAGATATCCATTTCTTTTCAAAATCAACATGATTAAATTTTTGTGACTTACGACTAAAATATTCTGCTAAATCTTTATATGAATGTGAAATATTAGCTAATATAAATAATACATTAAACCATTCATTATAATTATCTGATCTAAAAGGCGCTAATGTATCTAATAAATTTTTAATTTCAATTCTTTTAGCATCATGAATAGCATTTGTAGATAAAGATCCATATAAATTAATAATTTCTTCATTATTTGAAGAAATATTATTATTTTCTAGTAATATAACTTCGTCTTTATATTCTTCATTACATGTATATAATTCTTTTTTAACTAATCCATTTGTATCGACATGATTAATAGAAAATTCAAATGATAAATTTATATTGTTTGTTTTAAATTTATTTTTAATTTCTTTATTTTCTGTAACTATTATATCTGAATTTTTAATTTTAACATCATAGAATTTTTTTGGTTGATAAGGCTGTGATCCAGGTTTAGAAATCGAACCTATTAAAAATACAGGAACGCTTGCTGACATAACATCAATAAATTGATTTCTAGTATATTCTTTTGTAGTTTTAATATTTTTAGATGGTTCTACTTCTGAAAAAGCTCTATCAATTAATTCTTCTTCAATAAGTTTTTTAATCAATAATTTTTTAATTCCTCGTGATACTTGAATACTTGGAATTAAAATATGAAATCCATCTTTAAAACAATCTTTTTCTTCGTTAAATTTAATTCCTGGTTTTCTAGTTATACATATAGGAATAGTTATATTATTTAATGTAATTATGTTAGATAATACGGATATAATTTTATGACATAAGTCTTGAAATATATCATCAGTTAATTGATTTTTTTCTTCATCTTGATAAATATCAAAATCTATCATTATACCTGAATTTTCTCTTTGTCTTTCTGCAATTGAAAATATTTTATTATCTTTTCTACATTCTTCAATTAATTGAAAGAATTTATTAATTTTATTATTAGGAATATTATAACATTTTCCTGTTAATCTATCTATAAAATTAGTAGTCGGGTCTCCTTTTGGATTTATAATTTTAGGGTCATTTAAAAAATTATGTAAATTTTTAGTAGATTTAGAATGAACACTATCAATTTTATATTCTATATGACTTTCAAAAGGGTCTATTTCACTATAAGTTTCATTTTTTTCATCATTAATTGTATCTAATTCAGAATTACTATAAGTATGAATACTCTCACGTCTTTTATTCATTTTATGAATTTATATTTTATAAACTTATATATATGATATATTTTGTATATATTTTGTATATATTTTATAATATAAATATTATTTATTGTTTTAGTTTTATAATTATAATACTATTATTTTGTATAAAATATTCATTTTTTAATAATTTAAAAAAAATATTAGTTTGAATTAAGTTTATGCTAGGTTGATTTTTTATTTTTATTTTATTTATATTAGTTGTATTATTTGTATTAGTTGTATTAGTTGTATTATTTGTATTAGTTGTAATATTTGTATTAGTTGTATAATTAGTATTATTTGTATTATTTGTATTAGTTGTATTAGTTGTATATTTTGTATTATTTGTATTAGTTGTATAATTAGTATTATTTGTATTATTTGTATTAGTTGTATTAGTTGTATATTTTGTATTATTTGTATTATTTGTATAATTTGTATAATTAATAAATTAGTAAATTAGTATTAGTTGTATTAGTTGTTTGAATTGTATTATTTATATAATTTGTATTAGTTATATTATTTATAAAATTAGTAAAATTAATAAAATTAATACATTTCATCTATACTAGGAGGCAACCCCATATCAAAATCATCATTATTAAGTTCTCTTTCATTTTCTATAAAATCATTATTATTATCACTATCAGTATCATTTTGAGTTTGAATATTTTGTTTATTTTGATTATTTTGAGTTTGTTTATTATTTAAATTATTTTTATTATTTGGTGTTTCTAAATTAGTTGTTTCTAAATTATTAATACTATTTTTATTGTTTTTATTATTTTTACTCTCTAAAATAGATTTTTCAATATGTTTATTTTCATCTTCATCTTCATTATAATATTTAATTTTATTATTTTTTGATTTAATTATATCTATAAACATAGAATTATCTTTTTTTATTTTACTTTTTTTTGGTTGTAAAATTTCTTCGTCATAGGATAAATTTGTTGAATTAGTATGTTGAGTATGTTGATTATGTTGATTATTTTGATTATTTTGATTATTTTGAGAATTTTTAAAATCAATATTTATATCATTTTGATTATGTTCAAAATTACTGTCATTATCTTCTTCATTTTCAAAATTATTATTTAGTAAATTAGTTGAATTTGGTAAATTACTAGATAAATTACTAGATAAATTACTAGACAAATTACTAGACAAATTACTATTGACTAAAGTATTATATTTTATAATTGTATCTTTTAATTGTTGATTTTGTTCATTATAAGAAATTTTAATTTTATCATATATTTCTTTATAATGTTTAGCAGATTTAATTATTTTTTGTGAATTTTCTCTTATGTCTTCAATAGCTTTTATATATTTTTCATTGTCATTTTCTAATTCACTAATTTTCTGTTGTAATTGTGTTTTTTCTTTAATTACTTTCTTTAATTCATTTTCTAATTTAACAGCAATATGTCTATCTATTTTTTCATTATTTACACTGTCGCTGTCTAAAAATTTCATATACATATTTTCACGTTCAATAATAAATAAATCAACAATTTTTTCTTTAAGTAATTCAATATTTGATAAATCATTATGATTATCAATAATAAAATTTATAGTTTCAGACACTATAAATTTACTAAATTCTCTAATAACTTTAGTTAATATTTCTCTTAAAATATTTCTTTTTTGATCTTTATCTAATGAGTCATAATAATCATCTGGAACAAATTCTTTTGTTAATTTATCTATACAATCAGTTAATGATAAAGTAGAAAAACTTGTATGAATAGTAAAAAATTCATTAATGCCTATTAATAATTGTGTATAATGTTTAGGTTTATAACTTGGAGATTTAACATCTATAGTTTGAACAAAAATATATATAGCATATCTATAACCATCTGTTATTGTTTCAAATTTTCCACTATTTTTAAATTTTAATCCTTCATTATATAAATGATTATAATATATATCGACTAAATATGCTCCTACAACTTGATATGTTGATAATGTTTTTGGTAAGTAAGTTTTTTTATCTAAAATTCGCTCCTGTTTATTATTTTTATTTTTTAAATTTCTATTATTTGACATTTTAGTTTAGTTTTAATATAATATATGTTAATAAATTATATTTAATATATTTAATATTTTCTATGAATTATATTTAATATATTTGAAATATGTTAATAAAATATACTTAATATATTTGAAATATGCTAATAAATTATATTTAATATATTTGAAATATGTTAATAAAATATATTTAATATATTTAATATTTTCTATGAATTAATAAGATAAATTTAAATAAAAAATAATAAATATAATATAGTAAATTAGTAAATTAAATTTGTAATATAATTTTGTATAATTATAAATTAGTATATTTGTAATATAATTTTTTATATTTGTAATATAATTTTTGTTAATATATTTATTTATAATTTTTTAAATTAGTAAGTTAGTAAATTATTAAATTAGTATTATAATTTTTATAATATTTTTACAAAATAATTTATATAAATTTATATTTTTGTAATAATTTATAATATAAAATATAAAATGGAAGAAGAAATAGAAATTATAGATTTACCAGAAGAACAAGAAATTCAACAAGAAAAAACAAAATCAAGTATAGAATTAGAATATCAAGAATTATTAGAAGAAACTAAATTACCTTCATATATTATAAATTCATTTTATGATATTGATTTATTTCAAAATAAATTAAAAATTCCTGAAACAAATATTTTACCAGTATTATGTCAATTTATTTTAAATTATTGCACTCCTATTATTCAAGAATTACCATATGTTGGGGGTGAAAAAAATAAAAATTTTACAATTTCATTACAATATGATTTTCCTGTTTTGACAATAATTGAAAATAACTTACAAAATAACTTACAAAACAATCTAGTGTCTATTCCAGCAAATCAAAAAATAGAAATTATAGGATTTTATATTCCTCAAATATTAAATCATAAAAATAATTCTAAATCTTTAATAGTTCAAGACTATATAGATGAAAATGAAATTATAAATGCAGGCGCGTATTCATATAGAAATAAAATAACTATGAAATTCGAACAACAAAAAAATAATTTCACTCATATTGAAAATGAAAAATATAAAGACATTAAAATATATTTTGAAAATGAAAATGATGCAAAAACAAAAATAAATTCAATTATAGAATATATTAAATTTGTCGAAAAATATTATAATAGAAGTTTTCCACTATTTTTAACTGATAGTAAAATTGAACCATTTTTACCTGTAATTTCTGGTGAATTTATTAATAATATATTTAATAGTGAAATAGTTAATTTTTTAAACAACAAAGAAAAAGACAAAAATGATTTTACAGAAATACAAACTATCAAAGCGGCAAATATATACAAAGACGATAAATTAATCACTATGTTTAATAATAATTTATTAACTATTTATAATATTGGTAAAATATTAGGAAATAATTCAGCTATTTATAAAAAAGAATTAGAAAAATTAAAAAGAAGACATAAATATCAAAAAAGTTTATTTATTCAAAGTGATAATATATTTAATCAAAGACTGATAATAGCAAAAAAACAAGCTATTTCATTTAGAAAATTTGGCACTCATGACTTAAATGAACTAAATGAAAAACAATATAAAAGTGTAGAATTAGAATTTAATAAGATGCAAAAACTATTAGAAGAGAATGAAGAAAATAAATCTATACAAAAAATATATTATAAATTAAAAAAATCATTAAGTGATATTAAACCAGATAATATTAAACAAAATTTATTAGAATTTAAAAAACAAATTACAGATAAAGAAATTAATGAATGTATAGAAAAAGGCGAATTATTAAAAGGTGGTATTTGTCCGCATAATATAGAAATTGCAAATCATACATTAGAAAATTTTGGTAAGCCGTTTATGAATACTGAATTAAGAGAATATTTAATAAATACATTTGGTTCAAATATAGACAATAAAGAATATATATGTAAAATATGTGGAGAACATATTTCATATAAAGATGATTTATCATTGACTAAATTTTTTATGGAAGATCAAAATATTAAATATGAAGATAATATTCAAAAAATGATTTGGAAAGAAGTAATGTTTATTATAAATACATATATAAAATTTAATACTCCAATACCTATTAAACCTTTAGTCAATTTTATATCACTATCTTTAAGAAATATAATTTTAAATGAAGAAATAAAATTATATAAGTCAAAAACAAGTTTAAAGCAAAACGTTGAAGAATATATTAATTTAATTTGTTGTATTTATGTTTATGCAATGTTGTCAGCAATAATTATTAATAATCCTAATAAAATATATTTTGGTAAGGACAAAAATGAAAAACGTGTTTTTGGTAGTAAAGAAAAAAAAAGTAAATATTTTGAGCAAAGTGAATATACTAAAAAGAGTAAAAATATTGTTAATGATAAAAATGATAATATTGATAATAATAGTGAATATAGTGAATATACTAAAAATATTAAAAATGAAAATGAAAATAGTGAATATATTAATAATATTGAAAATAATTATAATATTGAAAACACTAAAAATATTAAACAAATTAGTCAAACTAGTCAAACTAATCAAACTAATCAAACTAATCAAACTAATCAAACTAGTAAAACTAGTCAAACTAAACAAAAAAAAATAGGATCATCAGAAAAAGAAATTAATACAAAAGATATTAAATTATATGAAAGAGATGTATTAACAACAGCATTAAAATTAGTTTTATTATCTAAAAGTTTTGTAATAAATAAATTACAAGGAATAAACATAGATATTATTAAACAAATATTTTTAAAGCAAGCATATCCATGGGCAATAAATATTATAAAACCTATTAAAATAGAAAAAACAATAATAAAAGAAAAGGATATAAATATTATAGATCCAACAATAAAATATTTAGAGTATGGAATTAATATAGCTAAACATAAAAAATTACTAAAAAATTTTTATAAAGATACAGAAATATATAGTTTATTACATAAAGATAAAAATGAAATAATAAAAAATTTGAAAGAAAATAAAAATATATATGATAAAATAGAAATACCTAATCAATGGAATTTCACTTACGATGAAATTGAAAAACAAAATTTAGCGCCACTTTATGATAAAAAAATAATTGATGAATATAATAAATATACATACTTATCTTTTAAGTCTATGATTGATTATGTTAAAGATGATATATATGAGAAAAAAATAGTTCCTATTCAATCTGAAGTAACAGAATTTTATAATTCATTAAAAGAATTAAATATATCTCAAGATAAAATTAAAAGTTATGGTGACTTATTAAATTTTTCACCATCATTTAATTTAGAAATAGATCCTATATTATTAATAAAAAATAATTTTGACCAAATAAATATTTTAGATCATTATTGTAGCGATGGAAAATTACATAAAATACAAAATTATATTTATCAAGAATTTAAAAATGATAAAAAAATAGGCAATGCAGTTGAAATATCTAAAAAACAAATTTTAGAATGGATACAAAATGATAACAAAGAAGAGCTTAATAAATTTAAAAATATGAAAATCGTTAATGCAAAATGTTCTAATTGTTTAAATTATATATATAGTTTTAATAGTTTTAATAGTTTTGATAGTAATGGAAAATCAAATAAGTCAAATAAGTCAAGTAAGTTAAATAAATTAAACCAGTCAAATCAAACAACTAAATCAAATCAAACAACTAAATTAACTGACAAAAATGAAAAAGACATTAAAAAAATATTTAAAGAAATAAATAATATTTCAGCATTTTATCAATATTTTGAAGTTAGATGTCCAGAAGGTAATTTACATGATTTAGAAAAAGATAATTGTAAAAAATGTAAATATAATACTGAATTTAATAAAAAAACTTCTAAATTATTTTATGACAATATTTATTACAATAAATATAAATCTATTTTTATTCAAATACAAAAAGATAAAAATCAAATACTAAATATTAATTTAGAAAATGTGAATAAATTATTTCAATCTAAATATGAAAAACAAAAAAAAGAAATAAAATATACTTATACACATAAAAATATATTAGAGTTATCTAAACAACTTAATAAAAAACCATTTATATTATTAAATTTAGGCTTAAGTGAAAATACAAAATATAATGAAATAGTAAAATATAATGACATTATAAATAATAAAATTAATCCTGCTAGTAATGAAAATGATGAAATTGCCTTTTTTAGATCAAAAAAAATAAAATCATATATAATATTAGCTATACAAATATATAATACATTTAAAAATTATGAAAATATTTCTATTGTCAATCCAGAAATTAAAAAAGTAATTGATAAATTTCAAACATTAGATTTAAAAAAAATTCAAAATAAATTACCTGAAATTGAAAATATTGATTTTGAAAATTATGAACAAAATTTATCATCTAAAAATTATTCTAATTTTCTATTAGAAAAGTTAGGTGAAATATGTTTAACAATTTTAGAAAAATCTCATTTAGATTATAAAGATTTTGCAAAAAAAATAGTAATTTATATTATAGATAATATTTCATATCAAGAAATGGTGGTTAGTGCTCCAGAATTTAAAATATTTAAAACAAATATTTCATTAAAAGATGCTAGTGGAAGTGATAGTGATTATTTTTCAGGTGATAATATAGATACAGGAATAGTTAAATCAGATATATCAACTGATGGAGAAAGCAATAAAGAAGAATTAGAAACATATGATACACAAACAATAAAAAATGATGCTTTTGATATGGAAGATGAAGATGGTCATGGTGAATTTGATTAGTTTGATTAAATAATTAACTTATTAACTTATTAACTTATTAAATTAAACTAAATTAAACTATTTAAAATAATGTTAAAAAAATAAGATAAATCAAATTGATTAAATAAATTAAACTGATTAAACTAATTAAATTAATTAAATAAATCAAACTAATTAAATAAATCAAACTAATTAAACAAAACTAAATTATCTTTTTCTTGATTTACTTCTTGATCTACTTTTTTTACGACTTCCACCACCTACTTTTTTAGAACTAGATGACTTAGAACTAGATCTTTTAGATTTTTTAGTTCCAAGTTTAGCATGTTCTTTAGTTAATTTTTCTTCAATTTTATCTAAACAGTCTTTATCATTTTCTTTAGAACATTTATACATACCTTTACACATCATACCAATATCTAATTTTCTTTCATCTTTACTTGCAGCTGCTTGAATTTCATCTCTAAGTTTAACAATATGTTTTAGATTTTCAGGAGTTGGTTTTTTAACTTTAGGCATTTTTTTATTTGAATTTAAAAAATAATTATTTGAATTTATATTGTAACAAATAAATTATTATAAAAATATATTTATTTATATTTATTTCTATTAAGATATTTTTATATTTTTATATTTTTTATATATAATAGTCGTAATATTTTGATTTAATTGATTTAATTTATTTAATTTATTTAAAATGATTTAATTTATTTAAAATGATTTAAAATGATTTAATTTATTTAAAATGATTTAAATTTATTTAATTATAAAAATATATAAAAAAATATAAGACTAAATATATAGAAACAAAATGAATTCTATTTATGCAAATAGTTTAGGAATATTTATCCTGACTATATCTGCAAATTTTACAGGTGATTTATTTGGATGTGGTTATAAAAAAACATTAGAAAATCCAATTGTAAAACATATTATAGCATTTTTATTATTAATATTTTTTATAGTATTAACATCTAAAGATCAATTTATTAATCCTGATAATAAAGATAAACTTATTACAATTCAACTTTTAAAATCGGCATTATTAATTTATAGTTCATTTTTAGTTATATCAAAAACAGACTTTGGAATTTCAATTGCTATATTATGTATATTAGCTTCAATAATGTTAATGAATATTGAGAAAGAAAATAAATCAGAAAATACAAAGAAAAATATTGAGAAGTATATTACTGTTTCTACATATATTGCTATATTATTAGGTATATTTGGTTTTATAAAATATTATCAACGGCAAAAGTTAGAACATGCTGATGATTTTACTATGTATAAATTTTTATTAGGAACCACAAAATGTGCATAAAATAGTTATTTTTAATTATCTTTAATTATATTGTAATATATTGTAATATATTGTAATATTGTATTATATTTTTTTGTATATTTTAACGAAAATTATCTAAAAATATATAAAAAATAGTTAAATAAAAAAAATTGAATTTTTAATATTTTATTTATAAAATACAAATAATTTAATAATACATACAAATAATTCTATCATTTAAAATGGATATAATTAGAAGACAAACAAGTGAATTGCAAAGACAAACAAGTTATAAATTCTCTAATGACTATTTAATCAATGATATTACTGGTAATATGATTGTTTATAGATACGTTTATGATGAATTTAAAAATGAGTCAAAAAAACCAATCTATATTGAAAGTCATATCAAATATGATTTAGTCAATTATTTGAATACAAATTATGCATATTGTATGTGTGAGTTGTATCCAGATAATAAGGAACATTTTGTTTGTGAATGCATTTATTTGAATGTAGATGAAATATCTATGTGTTGTCATAATTGTTATAAAGAACAAGATATTAACAAAAAACAACACCATATTTCATTATGTCCAACAAGAATAGACGAGGTAACAAAATCTTGTATATTATTAAAATATAATGAATATAGATAAAATATTCATAAAAATTATCTTTGTTTGTTTATTTTATTTTAAAACTTTTATTCTCTTACCAATCTTTATTAATCTTTTACAAAAAAATTAAATAAATATAAATCAATAAAAATAAAAAAATTGATAAGAAAATAAAAATTATAAAATAAAATAAACAAATAAAAATAATTTTTTTTGTTTAATTTGTTTAATTTGTTTAATTTGTAATTATTTATATTATTTGTAATTATGCTTTAGACACATCCCTGCTATAATATTATTTTAGTATATTATTATTTGTAATTATGCTTTATACACATCCATGCGATAATATTACATAACTAAAATAAGTAAGTAAAATAAGTAAAAATAATTGAAATTATAATTCAGGTAATTCATGAGGTTCAAATTTTTCACAAGTCAAACCGTCAAATTGATATAATATACTTTTAGATGCATCAAATTCATATTTATTTTTTTGAGTATATTGACCTAAATTTAAATGTGTTTCAGTAGGTTTTTTTTCTTTTAAATTATATTTTTTATTATTATTTATTTCATCTATTAATTTTTCTCTAGAAAAAATGTATGTTTCAGACCAATTATAATTTCCATAAATAAAAGGTGATGGTAAAAATATATTATACTTTTCTTTAGCTGAATGATTTATTTCTTCTGTTGAAGTTAAAAATAAACCATTATATTTATCACATGCCCAAAATAAAATAGATAATCCTATATTATATAATTTAATATATAATAAATTATTATAAAAACAACCATAAGTTAAAAAATATACTAAAATATCTTGTAAATTAGAAATATATAATCTTTTAGACAATAAAGGTTGATAAGAACTTAACATACGACCTTTATTATCAAAAATACGAATATTAGCATTACCATCACAATTTTTTATATTAATATTATTATACTCAATAAATCTAGGAATTTTATCTAGTAATCCATTATAATATTTTTCTTTAGATGATAAATTATTTAAATTTAATTTTTCAATAGTATTTATATAATTGTCTGATATTATATTTATATTTTCTGTTTTTGGTATTTTTATAATAATGTTATTTTTATTCAATTGTATTTCTCCTAAATTTATATAGTTTAAATATCCAAATTCTTTTGCTTTTTGTAACCAAAATATTAAACTAATATATCCTCCTAAACAAATACTATCAAATTCTTCATAAGAAAAATTATATGTATTAAATTCATTTATATCTTTTATATTAATTAAATCATTTAATTTTTCTTTTATTATACTAATATCTTTTTCTTTTTCTTTTAATTCTATTTCAAATATTTTTGTATTTTTTTTTTTATCATTAGTTTTATTTTTATTAGTTTGATTAGTTTGATTAGTTTGATTAGTTTGATTGATTTGATTAGTTTGACTGGTTTGACTGGTTTTATCAGTTTGACTAATTTGTTTAGTTTGAATATTTTGACTAATTTGATCACTTTGACTAATTTGATTATCAATTAAAAAATCAGATTGTCCAAATGTTTTAAATAAATCAGTTGCTTCTTTTTTTTCTTCAAATTCTTTAGATCTTTTTAATTCATAAGATTTTTCATTATAATTAAATTCTTCATCTATGATTTTATAATATCTGTATAATAATTCAAAACGATCAATATCATTTTTCCATCTTTTTCCTATTATAGTTTCTCGAGGAGGATTTTCATAAGGTAATGATAATGCTTTATGTTGATCTATCATTTGATAATGTGGATGAATAAATCTAATTCCATTATATGATAATGTTTTTGTTTGTTCATATAAATTTAAAGGACAATAAGTAATATCAGCTACTACAACAAAATTAACTCTAACTCTCATAGTGCTTATATGTTGTGCATTGATTGCACTAACACCATCATATTTTTTTGCTAATATATTTGCTAAATCATAAGCGTCTTTATGAAATTCAGGCGACCAAAAATCATAGTCTGGTAATTTATTATCGTTGTATAATTTATCACCTTTTAATTTTAAGGCAAAATCAATTGCCATACCACCAACTAAAATTCTTTGTCTATCTAATAAAAATTGTTTTACAACATTTAAACAATCTTCAATTATATTTTTTTGAAAATCATTTTCAAACAATAATGTTTCATAATCATCTTTATCCATATTTTTTATATTTATATTTATACTTTAATTATATTTTAAAAATAATTTAACTAATTTTTTAGTTTGAACTAATTTATATTAAAAAAAATAATTTTATTTACAAACTAACTCCAACTAAATTCAACTAACTAATTTTACAAAGCATATAAGTTATTAAAAATAATGGAATTAAAGTTGTTATTTGTCCTATTGTTTTAATATCTATTCCTGTTAAATCAGATATAGATATTAAAAATATACTAGCTTTTTCTCCAGTATGATATTGATATTGATTATAATATTTTTTATTTTCATTGTCTTCATCAAATATTAAATGGTCAGAAAAATTTAATACTGAATTACCTAATAAATACCATTCAGTTAATAATGCGGCATTTAACCAAATTAGTGTTAATATTAATTGTTTATTTTCTGTAAAAAAAGGTGTAATTAATATAAATGCCATAATTATAACATGAATTAATATAGATAACCAGCCAACGATAATTCTATGTTTATTTATTTTTTTATTTATAAAACTTTCTATTACATTGCTGTTTTTATTTTTTTCATTTTCTAATTCATTATTTTTTTCGTATATTTTTGACATAATATTTTAGTTAATTTTTTATATATATTTTTTAATTTATATAATATTTTAGCATATATTTAGTATATAATATTTTAGTATATAATATTTATCAATTTAGTATATATTTATTATTATATTTATTAATTTATTCATTTTAAAAATATAAAATAAATAAAATTTAAGTTATAATGATTTATAATAGTTATAGTTATGAATATGATAAAAAATATTTCTACAAATAGCTTTATTATAATTTTTTAAATATAATTTATATATTTTGACATAATAAGTTTAAATGATATTGAAACTTTTTCTTTTGCTTATCATTTAAAAGTATATAGAATTCATTATTTTCAAAATTATTATTTTTATCCAAAAAACCATATATAATTTGATTTAAGTCAAATTTCTTATGAATTTCATATATAAACTTATATAAATTATTATTTATATTATCATATTTTAAAATGAAAAATTCATTTTCGTCTTCATATGTTTTATAAAAATATTCTTTAAATACAATAAATACTAACCATGTTAGTATTTTATTTTTATTCCAGTTTTTCCAATTATTTATTTCATTAATATAGTTTTTATATGTTAATTTAAATTTTTGTTCTGCTGTATAAAATAAATATTCTATAGAATTATTATTAATATAATCTTGATATATCATGTCATATATAGTTTTTAATTCATAGTTTTGTTTAATTTTTTTCAAACTATTCATAAGATTTAAATCTTTTTCTTCATAACTATATTTTTCTGTAATTATTTTAATTCTGTATTGAATTTTTTGAAGTATGTCATTATCACTAAAACTTAAAACTACATCAAACATTTTTGTTGATGGAAAAAACTTATTCAGATTTACATATTTATTTAAATATTTTTTAATAATTAAAATTCCAAAATTTAAAATAAAATTTAAATTATAATTATTTTTTTTTAACAATTTTGAAGTAAGTTGTCTCATTTTGGGATCAGAAAGTAACAGTAATTTATTATTATATAATAAATTACTGTTATTTAATTCATCATAATAATTAATTATATTTTTATTTTCTTCTAAATTTTCTTTTTTTTCTAAAAATATTTCATTATTATTATATCTATTTTCATTAATAAATTTAAAATTTTCACTAAATAATTGTTTATTAAAATAGTTAAAAATATATTTATTAATTAATGAAATATTTGATATATCTATATCAATAGATAAGGATATATGTATAATAAGATATGTAAATAAAAACGAAGTTATCAAACACATACCAATATATTGATTTTTTAATGATAATTCAAATAATTTTTGTAAATTTTTATAAGAAACCAATTTAGAATCAAACGAATGTATATTTTTTTCCTCATTATTTAATTTTTTAAATTTATCAACAAAATTATTAAATAAAGAAGAATATTTATTTTTATCTTTATTTTCTTCTAATGTAAAATATTCATGTGGATTGAAGAATAATAAATTAATTTTATTTTCATTAATATTTTTTTGTATAATTACTATAGTTGCATGGCCTGGTAATCTAAAAAACAGTAAATTTATTTTTTGTAAATTTTCAATTTTAAAATTTTCTGGCAAACTAGTTTTTTTGTCAAAATCAATCATTAATATTTGAAAATTATTTTTAATATTTTTATTTTCTTCTTCTATTAAGTCTAAAATAGTTTGATAAAAATTTGTATCATATTTAAATTTTTGCATATTCATATAAATAAATTCATATGAATTCATATATGCTTTTTCTTCTACAATTTTTACAATATCATTTTTTAAATGATTATAATTTGTATCATCTTTTAATTCATTATTATAATTTATATTCTCAAAATAAAATTTAAAAACATCAATTTCTGTAAAAACATCAATTTTTTTTTCTTCAAAACTTAAAATATTTATATTATTTATCAAACTATTTTGTATTTTTTCTTCAAATATTTCATAAAGATTATCATTTATTTCTAAATATTCATTATCAATTTCAATTAAATCAACTATTAAATTTGATGTATATTTCATAATTCTTTTAAATAAAAAGTCTATTATATATACTTTAAAAAGATAACCTAATGTTTTACCTATTTGATTGGGATTATCTTTTAAATTAATATTTTGATTCATAATTAAACTTAACTGTTCATTAAATGCATTAATTTCTGTATTTAATTCTGTATTTATTTCTTTTTCTTCATCATTTTTAAATAACATATTTTTAATTTCATTAATTATTTTAACATAGAATTCATTTCCAAAAAGATTTTTTTTATCAAATATTTCTTTATGTAAAGTTTCATCAATACAATAATTTATATTGTTTTCATCAATACTAGGAAAATTACTAAATTCCTTTAAATTTATTTTTTCTTGTTCAGAATTTAAATTTATTTTATTATATTCATATAAAAATCTTTTAATATGTGCAATTTTATGTATAATAATTGTAAAATTATTATTTTTTTTAAAAAACGCAAAAGACATAAATTTTATAATTATTAAATTATAAAATCTAAAACATTCAAATAAATTTAATATATTTTTAATTCGTGCTTGTTTTTTATTTATAATTTCTAAATCATATAATTTTAATAATTCTTCAATATTTTTAATATTTTTAATATAAATTATATTAAAATATTCACTACATAATTTAATTATTACATTTTCAACATAAAAATCATTTATTTTTTCATTTATTTTTTTAATAGTATAATTAGAAAATTGAATATTTTCTGATGGTAAAATATTAACAAATTCTTTTTTTGAAATTTTATTACAAATATTAATATCTTCTAGTTCATTTTTTATTATCTCTAATTCTGAATTTTGTAATATAATATTTTCTTCTAGTTCTTCTTTATTTTCATTTATTTGTTTTTCATCATCCATATATTGAACAAATAAATTATTTATTTTATTACTGTCATAGTTATTTATTAAATCATAATTTAAATTTAAGTATTTAAATTCCATTGAATATTCTTTTATTTCATGATATTTTAAAAATTCTTTTTTTTGTGTATCATTAAATATTTTATCGACGCTTAATTTAAAATTAATTTTATTCAATGATAATAAATCCAAAACTATTTTTTGTAATAATAAACATTTTTTAGTATTTTCTATTGTTAAACCACCTTTTATTTCATTTTGATTTTTTTGATTTTTGAAATTATATGAATTAATATTAATATCTTTATTACTTTTTCCAAATCTATTAAACAATAATTCAAAAAACTTAAATACTAAAATTATTATACCTATTATAATAAATGATATATTTATCATTTTGTATATATAATATAATAAATTTATTATATTATAAAAATTGAATTTTATTATAATAAATTATAAAATAATATATAAAAATCATTAAAATATTAAAATGAGTGCATTTAACAACATATTGAAATCAAATAATTTAAATGATTTAAATAATAATAATAAATTAAAATTAAGCAATTTAAACAGTTCGATTAGTTCAAATAATTTACAACATTCAAATCATTCAAATGTAATAAATGAATTAAATGAATTAAGAGAAACAAACATTTTAAACAATTTAAACAACACAAACAGTTCAAATATCACAAATAATAGAAACATTCTAAATAATTTAGATAATACATATCAAAGAATACCTCAATTAAAAATAAATAGTATAGAAACATTTATTCAACATATATTAGTAATTTTAGATAATATGAAAAACTACTATGAACAAAATATATTTTTAGCTTCAAGAAATAATAATGAAAGTTCTGGAACTATTAAAAATCATAGAAATACAAATAGATATCATCCATATAAATCATATCATTCAAATAATTCAAATAGTTCATCTAATTCAAATAGTTCAAATAGTTCATCTAGTTTAAACTATTCAAATAATTTTTATAATCAAAATAATGAAGAAGGAAAAGAAATGAATTATGATACAAATTATGTAAGATATGGAAAGTTATGTTATATTATTGAAAAATTAAAAAAAATATTTGAAGATAATTGTATGTATGAAGGAGAAAAAATCAAAATGACAACATTAAAAAAAATAATCAATGATGAATATATTATTGAAAAAACTATTGACAAATTATTAAACAATTTATTTAAGTAGTTTGATTTAAGTAATTTGATTTTCATTTTCTAAATTTGTAATATTATTATTTTCATAATTTTTAATTTTATTAAATTTATAATTTATAACTTTATATTTATTATAAAAATACAATATTAATAATAAAACTATAATTATAATTAATCCATAAAACAACATATTTAATATTTTTGGAATATTTTTTTTAATTGTTTCTTTATTAATAGTAGTAAAAATATTACCACCCGTTTTTGGATTTTGTGTTTTATAATTAATATACATTTTAATTAAAGTTGATAAAGTATCTTTTGTAAAGTGCTGATGATCTAATGCTAAAATATCAATACTATCGTCATCATCATCATAATTATTATTATTTCTATTTTCTTGATTTTTTAAATTAATAATTTTTGTATATAATTGTTCAGTCATATTATTTTCCTGATTTAACATTTTATTAACATAAAATTTTAATATTTCGATTTTTCCATCATATGTATATGTTTTATTGTTAATGTTCAAAACAATTCTTGATGTATTTAAAATTTCTAAAACATTTTCTTCCATTTTAGATAAATTTTCATCAGTTATACTAATTATATTAGTCATATTGTTTAATACATTACTTATTTGATTATCTTCAATATTTAGTGATTCTAAAAACCTTTGAACAAATATCTCACTTAATATAGATTTAAATTGATGGACTGGATTTTGACTAGATAACATGAAATTGTCAATAGTGCTATTTTGAATATTAAAATTATAACTTTGTTTTTTTTCTTCTGTTTTGGTATCATCTTTTATTTTGTTTAAAATTATTTGAGCATTTTCTAAGTCATCATGTCTTTGATTTTGTTCTTCAATCAATTTTCTTATTTCATTTTCGTAATATTGTTTTTGTTCATTCAAACTGGTTCTATATTCTTCTGCTAATTGTTCATTATAATTACCTTGATCACTAATCTGATTATATTCCTGATTTTTATTCTTTTCTTTTAATTCTTTTATTTGTTCATTTAATTTTTCTAATTTTTCTTCTAATTTAATTATTTTGTTTTTACCAAGATGATTTTCTACTATTAATTCATCTTTTTCAGAATTTTTTTCTTTTTCAAATTCTTCGAAACGAATTTGATTACTTTTTATTGTTTCTTTTAATTGTTCTACATTTTGATTTAATATTCTAATACTAATTTGATTGGACTCATATTCCGTGTCATAATTTCTTTTTATTTCTTCTATTTCTTGATTTTTTTTTGCTTCATACGTTAATCTTAAATAGTTATCTATTTCTTGTAGTTTAGTATTTAATCGTTCTTTCTCAGTATTTAATCGTTCTATCTCAGTATTTTTTTGTATTTGTAAAGTTAATAATTCATTATTTTTTGTTTGCAATAAAGAATTTTTGCTTTGAATTTCTCTTAATTCTTTTGTATTTTTGCTTTGAATTTCTCTTAATTCTTTTGTATTCGTTTCTAAACTGTTTTCTAATTCTTGTATTTCTTTTTCTTTTTCTTCATTATCATTTTTATATTTTTCGCTAAATTTTTCTAGATCATTTTTTTCTTCATTTAATTTCGCAATTTCTCGTTTTAATAATTCTATCTCAACTAAGTTTTTATCTTTTTCATATTCTGTTACGGTTTCATCTTTTTCTTTTATTTCTTTTTCTTTTATTTCTTTTTTTTCTTCAATATTATTAATTGAATTATTATATTGAGTTAATAGGATTTCAAGTTCATCAATATCTGTTTCAATAAATTTAAGCTTATTAAAAGAACCGAATGTCATTGTTCTTTCATCGGTATTAATTAATTCTATTTTTTTAACTTGTTCGAAATTTGTTAAACTTGTTTTTAATAAATCAAATATTTTTGTTATATTATTATTATTTCCTTTTTTAACATCATCAAATAGGTTTTTTATTTTTTTGTAGTTTGTTTCTATTTGATATATAAAATTTATAAAAATTTTACCTTGTCTTTCATTTACTCTATTAGTTTCATTATTTTGATTATCTTTGAATATTTCTTCTTTTAATAATTTAAATAGATTTTTATCATTAATTTTTTCCATATTAGATTTTATTTTATTTTCTATCTTTTGAATTAAATTAATTTCTGTAGAATTAAATAAGTTACTGATATTACTTAAATTGCTTAATCTTTCATTTTCCTTTTGTAATCTTTCAATTTCCTTTTGTAATCTTTCATTTTCATTGTTTTTTTTATTATAAAAATTTTCAGTTTCTTTTATTTTTATTTCTTTTTCTTTATTTTCTTTTATTATAAATATATGTTGTTCTTTTAATTTTTTTATTTCTTTTTCTTTTTCTTTTTGTTGTTTTTTTAATTCATTTAAATTATCAGTTTCTTTTTGAAGTTTTGATATTAATTCTTGTTTTTCTGTATTTAATTGTTGAATAGTTTTATTAAAAATTTCATTTTCTTCAACTTGTTTTTGTTCTATTTCTTTTATTAAATTTTCATTTTGTTTTTCAAATTCTTTTTGTTTTATTTGAAATTGTTTTGTCAGTTCAACAATTTTTATTTTTAATTCATTAGTTTTTTGATCATGGTCTTGTTTAGAAATATAATTATTATTTAAATTTTCTTGTTCTTTGTTTAATTGTCTTTTCAGATTAACATTTATCATTTTTAAATTAAAAGTTTCATTATTATGATTTTTTATAGAAATATAATCATCATTTAAATTCGTTTTTAAATTATTTAGTTTTTTTTGATAATCAACTATTTCTAGTTTTATTTCTGATAATTTTTTTTGAATTAACAGATTTTCTTTGCTTAAATTTGTTTTTTCTTCGCTTAAATTTTTATTTTCTTGAATCAATGTATATTTTTCTTTTTCAATTTCATGTATTTGTTTTTTAAAATTTTCAATTATTTCTTGTTTAATTTTTTCATTACTTGAAAATATTTCTTCTATTTGTTTCTTTGTTTCTTCAATATTTTTAAGTTCCATAGTTTATATTTTTTTTTTATTATTTTCTGTTAATTTTTTTAATTTATTTTTTAAGTTTTTATTTTTGTTTGTTGAATTCTTATATTCGAAATTTAATTTATTGTATTTAATTTGTAAATCAACAATTTCTTTATTAAAATCAACAATTTTTTTATTTAAGCCTTGATTTATTTCAGTAAAATTATTCATTTTTTTACTCATATTATTTTTTACTTTTTCTTGGTTTTCTATTTCTAATTTTTTTTTATTTAAATTATTTTCTAATATTATTATTTTTTTATTTTCATCTGCTAATTTATTTTCTAATAATTTTATTTTTTCATAACAGTCACGTTCATTTTTTTTTATTTCATTTTCAATTCCTTCTATAATGTTATTATATTTTTCTTCCAGACTTTTTTTCTCTATGTTAAAATTTTCTATTAATTGACTTTTTAACTGTCTTATAGATAATCGAGCATTACGATTTAATTGTTCATAATCATCTTGTAATTGTTTAATTTGATTTATATAAAAATTTTTAAGATTTTGATCAGCTGAAAGATTATTTTTTATTTCCCATAATTCTTGTTGTAAATTAAATTTGTCTTCCAATAAAATATTAATTTTAAAATCATTATCTTCTTTTAATTCTTCATTATCTTCTTTTAATTCTTCATTATCTTCTTTTAATTCTTCATTATCTTCTTTTAATTCGATAATTTGTTGTTTTAAATATTGGTTTTCTTCAGTTATTTGCTTAATATCATTTTCTATTTTTTGTTGTGTATCATGTAATTCATTAATATTAACATGTAATTCTTTATTTTCATTTTTTAAATCTCGATTTTCATTTTGTATTAATGATATGTCATTTTTTATATTATTATTAAAAAATATTAATTGTTTATTTGTTTCAATTAATCTGTTTTCATTCACTTTTAATTCTACAATTTGGTTTTCTAAATTGTTAATTAATCTTTGTGATAATGTTTTTTCTTCATTTATTCTTTTCTTTTCTTCATTTAATTGTTGAAATTGTTGTTTTAATAATTGATTTTCTTTATTTAATTCATTAGCATACTTTATTAAATTTGTTTTTTCATCATTTATTAATGTTTTTTCATCATCTAATTTTTTAATTTGTTGTTTTAATACTTGATTTTCATCATTTATTATTTTTTTTTCTTGTGATAATGCTTGGTTTTTAAGATTTACAGTTTTAAAACTTCTAATCAATTCTTCTATTTTTTCATTTGATTTAAAATCTTTTGTATTTAATTGTTGAATTTGTTCTCTTAAATCTTGATTGTGAAGCATTAAATGTCCAAACCTGTTATTTAATATTCTTAATGTTTTTTTTGATTCATTATTTTCTGTATGTAATTCTTGATTTTGCAATCTTAATACTTGTTTTTCTTCATTTAATTCAGTCGTATGATCTATTAAATTTTTGTTTTCTTCAATTATTCTTTTGTTTTCTTCATTTAATTGTTGAATTTGTTGTATTAAATTTTGGTTTTGTTCAAATAAATGTCTAGAACTATTAGTTAATGTTGATATATTTATATTATTGTCGTTGTTTATTTGACTTAATTGTTGTATTTGTGTTACTAATTGATGTTTTTCTTCATTTAAACGTTGAATTTGTAGATTTAATTCTTTTTTATATTCATTTAATTGTTGAATTTGACCTTGCGAATTATCTCTCACAATTGTTAATTCTCGAATTTGACCTTGCAAATCAGCATTATTTTGATTCACATTCCTAATTGTTTGTTCTAATCGTTGAATTCGTTCTTTCAAAATAGCTCTCGAATTTGTTAATAGTTGATTTTGTTTTCGTAAATTATCATTATTTTGATTCGCATCAATAATTCTTTGTTCTAATTGTTGAATTTGTTGATTTAAATTTCCAATTTGACCATTCAAATTATTTCTCAAACCTGTTAATCGTTGAATTTGTTGGTTTAATTCTTTTTTATCTTCATTTAATTGTGTAGTTTGATCATTTAAATTATTTCTTTCAACAGTTAATGTTTTGTTTTCTTCCTTTAATTCTTGAATTTGATCTTGCAAATTTTGATTTTGACCTTGCAAATTAGCATTATTTTGATTCGCATCAATAATTCTTTGTTCTAATTGTTGAATTTGTTGATTTAAATTTCCAATTTGACCATGCGAAATATTTCTCAAACCTATTAATTGTTGAATTTGATTTCGCAAATTAGCATTATTTTGAGTTAATGTATTATTTTGACCTTGCAAATTAAAATTATTTAAATTTACATTCATAATTCTTTGTTCTAAATGTTGAATTTGTTGATTTAAATTTCCAATTCGACCATTCAAAATATTTCTCAAACCTATTAATTGTTGAATTTGATTTTGCAAATTAGCATTATTTTGAGTTAATGTATTATTTTGATTTTGCAAATTAGCATTATTTTGAGTTAATGTATTATTTTGACCTTGCAAATTAAAATTATTTAAATTTACATTCATAATTCTTTGTTCTAAATGTTGAATTTGTTGATTTAAATTTCCAATTCGACCATTCAAAATATTTCTCAAACCTATTAATTGTTGAATTTGATTTTGCAAATTAGCATTATTTTGAGTTAATGTATTATTTTGATTTTGCAAATTAGCATTATTTTGAGTTAATGTATTATTTTGACCTTGCAAATTAAAATTATTTAAATTTACATTCATAATTCTTTGTTCTAAATGTTGAATTTGTTGATTTAAATTTCCAATTCGACCATTCAAAATATTTCTCAAACCTATTAATTGTTGAATTTGATTTTGCAAATTAGCATTATTTTGAGTTAATGTATTATTTTGATTTTGCAAATTAGCATTATTTTGAGTTAAATTTCTAATTTGATCATTTAATTCTCTAAGTTTTTCTTCATGCCTTTTTCTTTCATTTTGAATTTCATTTTTAAAATTATTTAGCAAATTTTTATTATTATTTTGAGTATTATCAAATTTTTTAATAAATTCATTATAAATAGTATTAATTATAAAATTAATTATATCTTTATTTTCAAATTTATTATCATTTAAAAATTTTATATTATCATCTAAATCAGTATTTATTTCATCACATAAATTTAAAGAATGTTTTATATCATTTAATAATTCATTATTTTTTGTTTCAATACTACCACCTGTTTTTATTGTTTTAAATTCATCTAATATTTTTAATATATTATTAATATTTATTTTTTTATCTGTTTTATATTTTTCAAATGTTTTTCTAAATTCTTTAAAATTTTCGCTATCTTTATAATCATAATTTTCATTATTAAAATTATCATTAATTTCTATTAAAATATTATTTGAATCAATTATAATATTTATTAATTTTTGTATTATTTCGATAAATAAATTATTATTACTTTGTATTATTTGATATAATAATTTTGATTTATTTTTTTGTTTAATATTTATGTTTTTAACTAAATTTTTTAATTCAATAATATCAGAATGCATTTTTTCAATATTTCCTTCATAATCTTTAATATTTTTTTTATATGTTTCATTTTCAATTCTTATATTTTCTAATTTTTTTTCTAATTCTGCTGTTTTATTTTTATATTTTAATACATCTTCATTATCATAACTTGAATCATAAATAATTTTATTGTCTTTTATATTTTTAATAATAGGATATAAAATATAATTATCAAATTTATCATTAAAAGAATTTTCATCCATAGATTTAAAATTTAAATTATAAAATCCATTTAAAATATTAATAATATTATTAATACTCATATTAGATACTTGTAATTTATGAAATTCATTAATAGTTAAAAAATCTGTTAATGTAATAATTTCATGATATTTTGCTTTAAATAATACAATTAATTTGTTATTTTCATTTTTAATTTTTTTTTGTATTTTGTCACATATATTTTCAATTAGCAATCTATTACTTTTTTTATTATCTTTAATATTTTTCATTGTATATATTATTATAATAAAAATTTAAAATAAAAATATTTTTTATTATTTTGTTGTAAATTCTAATTGCTGTAAATAAAAACCATTTTTTATATCAGTATTATGAATTGATTGTTTAAAATCAGATAAATGATCAATATTATAATTATATAGCGAAAATAAATTTTTTACAAATATTTTTTCTTCTAATATATTAAATATAAAATGTAAAATATTTTCATATTCATGATATTTAGATAATTTTTCTATATTTTCTCTTAAAAATATATTTTCTAAATTTAAATTTTCTGATAAAAATTTATTTTCATTATTTTTTTGAAATAGTAATGAAAAATTATATACAAAATCATATAAGTTTTGTATATGATTTTTTTCATTACTATTATTAAATCTATAAAAATTAAAATTAATAAATGTATTTTTAAAAACTATAAAAATTAACCAAGTAAAAATGTCATATTCATTCCAATTTTTCCAATTATATAAAATATCTATTTTAGAATAAATTTTTAATAAATTGACATTAAGTAATAATAAATATTGATATGGAATAATAGTATTTTTTTTCTTACAAATTATTTTACTTTGATCTATTTTATAATCAATATAATTTAAATTATATTCTTCAAGAAATGTTTTAATTGAAAAATTAATTATATTATTTTCTCCATAATTAATAAGTTGAAAAAGATTATCATCAATTATTTTAAAATTATTATATATTATCATTTCTTTTTTTACATATTTTTTTATTAATAATAAACCAAAATTTAAAATAAAGTTTATTTTATTAAATTTATTTTTTTGAGTTTCTATTTTGTTTTGATTTTTTATATTTACATAAAAATTTATTTTTGATAATTGTTCTTCTGTTTTATTCAAAATTAATAAATTTTTATTTATGAAAATTTTTTCTTGATTAATTAAAAAATTTTCATAATTACTAAATATTTCTTCATTATTGTTTAAATATTTTTCTGGAATAATATTTTCATCTAAAACATTTTTTCTATCATCTTCATTTTCTATTTCTTTTGTTTCTATTATTTGATTATTGTTAAAATTATTTTTAAAATAATTATTTTCTTTAGTAAATAATTCATTTTTGAAATAATAATATATATATTTATTTATTATAGAAAAATTATTTTCATTTATTTCCATATATAAAGATATATATATATAGAAATAAACAAATAAATATGTAGTTAATAAACACATACCATTAGATAAATTTTGTGATTCAAATAAGTTTTGTAAATTCTTATATGATACAAAATTAGAACTAATAACATTAATTTTTTTATTATTTTGTTCATTTTTTTTCTTAAATACATTTATAAATATTTCTAAATATTTTGAGAAATCATCTTTTTTATTTTTTGTAGAATCAAAATTTTCATATGGATTAAAATGATATAAATTAATATGGGTTTCTTTAATTTTTTGTATTATTAATATCATAGCATGACCTGGTGCATGAAAAGATATAATCGTATTATTTTTCATATGAATAATATCATATTCATTATTATCATTTTTTGATTCATTATTACTAAAATATTTTTTAGTAATTGAATTTGAACTGTCTAAACCAAAATCAATTGATTTAAAATCAATATTATCAAAATTTAATTTTTGTTCATTAGTATTTTCTGATATTGTTTCTTTTAATAAATCAATTATTAAATATATTTTTTCACCTTGTAAATTTTCTTGCATGTTCATCCAAACAAAATCAAAGAAATACAAATACTTAGGAGTAATTTTTTTATATATTTCTTGGGTTTTAAAAAATGCATTTTCATTTTTGTTATAATCAATATTATCGAAATAAAATTTATAATAATCTATTTTATTAAATATTGTTAAATTTTCATCAAATTTTTGTGCTATATTATTAATTTGTTTAACAAAAATTTCATTTAATTTTATATTATTAAATTTATATTCATCATATAAAAAATCAATAATATCTAATAAATTAAAAATATTTTCTTTTATTTCATTATTTATTAATTTTATTATTTCTTCTTGATTTATTATTTCTAATTTATTAAAAACTTTTTCTTGATGTAAATTAATAAAATTTAAATATTCTTTATTATTTTCTTCGACTTCATTATTTTTAATTTCTGAATTTAACTTATTAATATATTTATTTTTAAAAATAAATATATCATTATTATCATAGTTATAGCATATATCTTTTTTAATATTATTATTATTAAAAAAGTCTTTATTCAATTTAATATATTTTTTCAAACATTTTTTTTCAAAAGAACGTTCATCAAATTCAGGAAAATCTAAATCAAAAGGCATTAAAATTTTTATATTATTGAAATTTAGTTCTTGAAAATATATTTTATTATCATTATTTATTTTTTTATATTTAATAAATTTAAACAATTTTTCTAAATTTTCATTTTTATTTTTATTAATATTTAATAATAAATATTCTTCTATTAATTCATAATTTTGATAATTTATTAATAAATTATTTTTAAATAACTCAAACATATAAATATTATATAAAATTAATTTAACATTATTATTATTTTTTATTTCATCAAAATTTTCAATTTTTTTTATTTCCTCTTTAATATTATCATTATTTATAAAATCATAAATATTAATTTTTTTAAATATAATATTATCTTTATTTTCTGTAACTTCTATAACTTTATTTTGTTTATTTATATTATTTTTTATATTATTTTTTATGTTTTCAATATATTCATTAAAATTTTGTGCTAATTTATTTTCATCATATTCATAAGCATTAATTATATATTCATTATTATTTTGTAAATAATTTTCTTTATTAATTTTATTAAATTTATTAATAATATTATAAACATCAATATCATTAATATTAATATAACAAAAATTATTTTTAACATTAATATTAAAATCATTAATATTAACTATAAAATCTATACAATTTTGTTTAATTAAATTTAATATTATATCTAATAATAATTGACATTTTAATTTATTTTTATATATTGTTCCACCTAATTTATTATCATTTTTTAATTTATTATCATTTTGTAATTTTTTATTACCAATTCTATTAAATAAAAATTCGAAAAACTTAAATATTAAAATTATTATACAAATTATTATAAATGTCATATTTATCATTTTAATTATATAATATTATAAAAAAAATATTTGAGTAAAATTATTAATAAATTAATATCCTCTTAATAAATATAATTTATGTATAAATACTTCTTTTAAATCATCATACACATCTAATAATTTAAATATTTTATTTTCTTTTATATCTTCAATATTTACATTTTCTAATGTATGTTCATTATTGTTAAATATATTAGAAAAATAATATATAAATTTATATAAATTTATATTTTTATTACTAGAATGATTAGGATTATTATTTATAAATTTATCATAAACATCATAAAATAACCATGTGAATATTTTATCAGTTTTCCATTCTTTCCAATTATTTATTTCATTATCATTATTAGGAGATAAAAATTTATTGTCTAAATATTGATAATAGAAAAATAAATCTAAAAAGTATTCTATTTCATATTTTTCTTTTTCATGATTATTTTCATTATCTTTAATTTTTTCATCACTTTTAGTTAAATAGACAAAAACTTTTTCAAAATTTAAAATATTTAAATAATTTAATTTAAAAATATCATTACAAGTTTTATTTTGATTATTTGTTATATTATTTATTACAAAATTATTATAATCATCAATTTTTTTTATGATTTTACTATAATTACTATTTATATTTTCATCATAAATAATATAAAAATGATTATTAAATAATTTTTTATTTAATAATAACATAAAATTTATAAGAAAATGTAAATAATTAAAATTATTTAATACTATTTCTTTTTTGTTACCTTTAGCAAAATATTTTATATAATTTTCTGAATAATTTATTGCTCCTTTAAATAAAAAAGGAGGATAAATAATTTGATCTTTTGCAAGTTTATAATAATCTTTATTTTCATCAATTTCAACATATTTTTCTAATTCTAAATATATATTTAAGTCTGATTCTTCATCGTTAATAAAATGATTTACATTAAAAATTTTAGAATTTTCATATGAATTTATATTTTTAATATAATAATATATATATTTATTTAATAAACTAATATTATTAATATCTATATCTATAAAATGTGTTATATAAATATATAGATATGTAAATAAAAATGTTGTTGGTAGACATAAACCATCTATAAAATCAAAATTTTCAAATATAAATTGTAAATTGTCAAAACAAGTTATTTTGTCATTATAATATTTTATAGAGTTTTCACCATTATTTAAATTAATAAAATCCTGACAAAATTTGTTAAATCTTTCATCATATTCATTAATATCATTTGACAATTCAAATTTAGTATGTGGATTAAAGAAAAATATATCTATATATATTTGGTTATTAATTATATTTTTTTGTATAATAATTACAGTCGCATGTCTAGGACATGAAAATCTTATTAAATTTATTTTTTCTAATTGATCTATTTTATATTCATCAGGTAAAGTTATATTACTAAAATTATTGGTTTTATATAAATTATTTGTTAATAATTTATATTCATTTATTTTTCCTATCTTAATTAGTAATATATTTTCTTTTATTAAATCTAAAATTGATAAATAATGTTTGTTATAAAATGACGTATCCTTGAGTAGTGTTTGGTTGGTGTCAAAAGAAAATTGATTTAAATTCATATAACATTTTCCACTTACATTTGATAAAATATATTCTCTTATTTGTTTTTCTTCTTCTGTATCTAATTTATTTTCTCTAGTTGCACTCGTTAAATTAGTTAAATTAGTTGCACTAGTTGCACTCGTTAAATTAGTTAAATTATTTGAATTATCTTTTTTATATATTTGAACATTTTCAAAATAAAATTTAAATACATCTATTTTTTTAAATAAATTTATATCTTCATTAATACATTTTGTCTTAATTATATAATCATCTTTTAATTCATTTTGAAATATTTTATACATTTGTTCATTTTGTTTAAAATTTTCATAATCTATTTCAAGTAAATCATCTATTAATTTTACAATACATAGATTAATTTTATTATGTAAAACACGTAATATATATAATAATTGTTCATTATTTAATTCATTTGAATTGTTTGAATTATTTGGGTTTTTTAATTTTTCCATTAATGCCAAAAGTTTGTTTCTATCATCTGAATTATTATCTTTTCTATCATCTGAATTATCTTTAAAATATATTTGATATATAATACTTCTACTACGATAATCATTATTATCTTTTTTAACAATAATTCTATCATATATTTCCTGATAAAAATTCTGTCCAAAAAGATTAGCATTACAAAATATATTTTTAGTATTTTCATCTTTTAATTCATTTTCATTGTTTAAAAACATATCAATTTCCAAATTAGTTAATATTGATTGTTTTATATCTTTTAATTCATTATTTTCTTTTTGTTCTAGATATTGTTTGCTTAGACTTGTTATATCTAATGAATAAAATGGTATTTGATCTTCATTATTATTATCTATTAATAATTTTTGATCAATATATTTAAGATTTCTCCAATTTTTTTCTTCATTAATTTTTGATGATGAATATTTACTATTATTTATTAAAACTAAAAATCTCATACATTGACATAAATTCATTAAATTTTTAATATAATTTGTATTAATACCTATTGTTTTTTGATATGATATCAATAATTTAAATACATTATTATCTTCATTTCTAAATATTATATTATTAAATTTACAACATAATTCTATTATTAATTCTTTTATACCAATATTTTCTTCTTCTAGACTTATTTCTCTAATATTTCCTAGATTTACAATTTTAATTAATTCTTTTTCTTTATCAATATTTAAGATTTCATTTTTAATTAATTCTAATTCTGAATTTTGTATTACATGTTCTTCTTCTAAATCTCCTTTATTTTCATATTTATTTTCATATTTATTTTCATATTCATTATTTTCATATTCATTATTTTCATTATATTCTCCAAATATTTGGTCAATGTTATTTGATTTTTTTAAATAATACTCTATGCTCTTAAGTGTTAAATCCTTATTATAAAATATAAATAACTTTGGCATGTCTATTTTTTTTATACTAATTTTAATTGAATTATTTAAAGAAAATAATTCATCAATTATTTTTTGTAATAATTCACATTGTATTTTTTGCAGACTATTACCACCTTTTATTTCATTTTGTTTATTCTGATTTATAAAATTATATGGATTAGTATTTTTATTACTTTTTCCAAATCTATTAAATAGAAATTCAAATACTTTAAATATTAATATAATTATACAAACTATTATAAAAGTTATATTTATCATTTTTAATATATATATATATAATTTTATAAATTTAGTCAAAAAAATAAATATAAATTTATTGATTTAATATTTTAAAATAAATTTTATTCATTTATTTAAGTAAAAATAATTATAATTTGTATTTTTAAACTTGGTATATATAAACAAACATTTTTTTAATTTAAATAATAATTAGAAAAATTCAGCAAATCAACAGAATTATAATTATTTAAACTAATTAAATTAAACTGTAAAGCTGAAAAATATTCTTTAGCTAAAAGATTAAATGATAATTTATCTATAAATTTTTTATCAGATTCAAATTCACTAAATATAGTTTCTAAATTTAAATTTTTATTTAAAAAATATTTAGAAAAATTTAATATAAAATTAAATAAATCGTTAGTATTTAGTGTATGATGTAAAGTATAAACTTTGAAAACTATAAAATATAACCAAGTAAATATATCACATGAATGCCAATTTTTCCAATCATTTAAAATATCTAATTTTTTATTATATTTTTTTACAGAAACCTCTTTAATAATATTATGAAATGTTGGAAATAAAAATTTTTTTTCATTATCATTTATAGTTAAATTTCTTATATGAAAATTTGAATGAAATTCAATATACCAAATAGCGTCATCCTTAAATATTTTATCTTTTCTATTTTGATCAATACATTTATTAAATTTATCTTCTTCAAATTCATTTTTTGCTATTATCATTTCTTTATGAATATATTTTTTAATTAATATTAAACCAAAATTTAAAATATAATTAACTTTATTAAATGAATTTGTAAGTTGTTCTATTTCATTTGAATTTTTTGTATTAATAGCATAATTATATTTACATCTAAGAGTTTCTGTATAATTTAAAAATGATAAATTTTTATTTATTATAATTTTTTTATTCATATCAAAATCAGTAATAATTTTAATATTATTAATTTGATTATTAAATTTTTCATTATTCTCCTTTTTTTCTTCAACTATATCATTTTCAATATTTAAACTTTTTTCATAATTAAAATCACATTTAAACAATTGATTTTTTATATACCAATAAATATATTTATTTATCATCGAAATATTATTTTCATTTAACTCAAAATGTAAAGACATATGTAACATAAAATAAGTAAATAAATATGAAGTTAATAAACACATACCTACTGATAAAAATTCTGGTCTTTCAAATAATAATTGTAAATCTTTATAACCAACATAATTATCATATGTAATATTAATTTTTTTATGACTATTTTTTATCCCAAATATTTTTAAAAAAACGTTAAAATATTTTAAATAAATATTTGTTTCATCTACTTTAGTATCAAATGAAGAATGTGGATTGAAAAATAATACATTAAAGTGGTCAGATTTTTGTTGTATTAATATTATAGTAGCATGACCTGGGACTATAAAAGAAATAATTATAAATTCTTTATTAGAATTAACAGAGTTTTGAAGAAATACATTATTATTAAAATGATTTAAAAGTATATTTTCAGGTATATTTTCTTCTCCTTCTTTTATTTCTGAAATATCTTTACTTTTAATAGTTATAAAATCAATTTTATTAATAAAATCATGATTATTTACATTATTTAATTTTAAATCTTCTTTAAATAAATCAACTACTAAATCTATGTTATTAGTTAAATTATTAACTAAATAATTCTGTATATTTATCCAAATAAAATCAAATAAATATATATAAACAGGTGAATTATTAATTTTTTTTTCTATATCTGGAAAACGATCAATTATTTCTTTATTTTCTTCTTTGGTTTTATCAATATTATCAAAATAAAATTTATAGCAATTTATTTTATCAAATATTGTTAATTTATTATTATTATTATCTATTATATTATTATTTTTATATTTATTAAAAAATTGACTTATTTTTTGATTAAAATCATTGTATTCAAAAATATAAAAATCTATAATATCTAATAAATTAAAAATATGTTCTTTCAGTTCTTGAAATTTTTTACTCACTATTTTTATTTTATCTTCTAATTTTAATTCACTAATATATTTAGCATTTTCATTTTCAATCTTAAATTCATCTTTAGTTATATCATTAAATAAATAATAATTTTTACCATTATTTAAATTTATATTATTATTAAAATTATTATTAAAATCATTATTATATTTTAATATTATTTTAGGTATATCATATTGATATGGTATCAAAATATTTATATCATTATTTAATTCATTATTATTATAAGTTATTTTATAAGAATATAAAATTTGTTCATTATTATTAGTTTCATTAGTTTGTTTATTTTTAATTAATTTGACAAAGTTTTTAATATTTAATATTGAATTTATATATTTACTATAATTTAGAGGTTTATATTCATCAATATATCTATTAGTATAAATTTGTAATAATCTATTATTTTCTATTAATTTATAAATTATCATATCATATAAAATTAATTTAATATTTTCATCATCAATATTATTAATATCAATAATATTTGAACCATAATTATTATCTTTAACTTTATTAAAAATAATATCAAAAATTTTTGGATCATAATTATTATTTTTAATAAAGTTAAAAATATTATATGATTGGCATCTTGTTAATATTTTTATATTATCTTTATTGTCATTTTTATCTTCTATAATTTGAATTTTTATATTTAAATTTTCATTTATTTTATTTTTAAATTCATGATTAAAATTATTAATAACTTTTATTTCTTCATCATAATTTTTATATTCTTGTTTTTCTGTTTGTAAATAATAATTTTTATTAATTTCTTTAAATTTAAATTCTAAATTATTTGCTAAAAAGTTAAATTCATCATTTAACATGCTTAATTCATTATATTTTACAGAGATATAATAATTATTAAATTTAACATAAAAACATATATTACTACATTTTAATAATTCGTTTATTATTGTTAATAATAATTGACATTTTAATTTATTTTTATATATTGTTCCACCTAATTTATTATCATTTTGTAATTTTTCATTTTGTAAATTATAATTTTGTAATTTATTATTACTAAATCTTTTAAATATAAATTCAAATACTTTAAATATTAATATTACTATACAAATTATTATAAATGAAATATTTATCATTTTAATTATATAATAGTATATAAATTTATATATAATTTTATATAATATTTATATAAAATTATTAATGACTTTAAAAATACTTATAGGAATTCCATGTATAGATAGAGATGCAAAATATCTCAACAATTTATTTAATATTATAGAAGAAAATACAAATAATAAATATAAATTAGATATTATAATAGCAACAAGAAATCAAGATTTAGAAACTATAAAAATAGTTAATAGTAAAAAATATAAATTGATACAAATATCTAATTATATAATTAAAGAAAGACATAATACTGAAAATATAGCAATCAAAAGAAATAAAATAATTCAATACGCTAAAAAATATAAATACAATTATGTATTATTTTTAGATGCAGACATTATTCCTTATAATGGTTTTATTAATGAATTATTAAATTTAAAATCAGATGTTTCAGTTGGTTTATATCCAGTTAGATGGTATGAAAATAAATCCATATGTCTTACAAATTCAGGTATTAAAGAATTAAAAGATTTAACTAATAATGACAAAATTATTATTGCTGGATTTGGCTGCTGTTTAATAAAAAATAATTGTTTTAATGTTTCAGTAGAAAGACTATATATAGAAATAGATAATCATTGGTTTGACGGTGAAGATTTTGGTTGGTTTAAAAAAATATATGAAAAAGGAATTATAATTAAAGCATTAAATAAAGAAATTAAACATATAATTTAAAAATATATTATACAAATTATATAAATTATACAAATTAAACAAATTAAACAAAAAATGAACGATGATAAATCAATATATACTGATGAAGGCGACAAAATAAAATATGCAGATAAATCACCTAGTTTAATAGTTGATAAAACATTATTAATATATGGAGGCACTAATACAGGAAAAACGACAATTATAGAAGAAAAATTATTTTTAGTTAAGGACTATATTCCTAATTACATTATAATAGCACCTATGACTTCACAAATGGTTTATTTAAAAAAATTTCCTAAACGCTGTATAAAAGAAGATATGACTAAAGAATTATTTATTAAAATATGGAAACGACAAGAATGGGCTACACAATTATATACTGTATCAAACGATATTGATGTTTTAAGAGGCATATTTGAAAAAATAGACAACCAAAAAGCAAAATATTTAATAACTGACGTTTGTAGAAGAGCCGAATTATTATCTATGAATTTAGACAATAATTCTAAATTAGATTATGGAATGAAAAAATCACAAATTACAAACATTGAAGATAGAAAAAATAAAGAAATATTAAAAATTTATAAATCAACTATTAGATTATTTAAAAATAAAGTTAATATAAATACATTAACTGATTTAGAAAAAATTGCCTATCAATATTTAGATATTAACCCAAGACTTATGATTATTGTAGATGATTGCACAGAAAAATTAGAAAAATGGATGAAAATGTTTAAAAAAGGAGAAGACAATATGTTTCATAATGTATTTTTTCGAGGCAGACATAATTTTATTAGTATGATTATTATAGCACATAACGATAAATTAATTTCTACTGAATTAAGAAATGGAGCAATGATTACTATTTTTACTGATATGAAATCATTAATGTTAGCATTAGAAAAAAAAACTAATGGATTTTCTAAAGAAGAAAAAACATTAGCAATAAGATGTGCTAAAAAAGTATTTGCTGCTCCTCCACCAGGTATGAAAAATCATCAAAAAATATGCTATTTAAAAGCAGATACTGATTATCCATTTCAATATACTATAGCAGAAATATATCCTGATTTTGTAATAGGTTGTAAAGCACTATATTCATTAGCAGAAAAAATGAAAGACAAAATAGATACATTAAATACAAATCCATTTGTAAAAAATATATTAAAAAATCAAAATGATGATTAAAATTTATGGTAGTTGATTTAGTATATTGTTTAGTTTATCAACATTATCAAAACTATTATATTTTTTATTATTTATAATAAATATTTTTGTATTTTCAATATTATAACATTGTATAAGACATAAAATAAAAGATAATATAAATAATATAATTATAATATAAAGTATAAATATAATAGCTGAAATATTCATACCACAAACACTACTTTTATTATCATAAAAATCAACATCATTGCATAATAATAACATTAAACTAGATGAAATTAATATAGCAAAAGATAATAATAATATAAAATATTTTAAATTTTTAATTGTCATTGTATATTTTAATTTAATTTATATATCTTTATGAAATATATTTTCTCTTTTTTTAGGTGGTTTAATTTTTCCTCCAAATATATCCTCTTGATTAATTTGATTAGTTTGACTTAATTGATTAGTTTGACTTAATTGATTAGTTTGACTTAATTGATTAGTTTGACTTAATTGATTAGTTTGACTTAATTGATTAGTTTGACTTAATTGATTAGTTTGACTTAATTGTCCATCTGTAGTTGTATCAAAATCTTCATCTTCATCAACACCACCTGTTATATTAGGTTTAATAGGAATTTTATTATTATATATTATATCTCTATTCGAATTAGTTAGATTTTGTATAATTTTTTCATTATTTTCATCCATTACATTATTAGACATATTTGATTTTATAACTCCATTATGTAAAAATAATATTAATGCAGAAGACAAAAATGAATATAACCCTACTTTAACTAAAATTTTAATAGGTGTATTTTCTTTAGCAGGATAAAACAACATAATAATTATAATTAAAATAAACGTAATTAAAAAAGCTACAACTAATGTAGAACTTAAATATTTATTAATAATTGAAGTTCCAAAAACTTTACCACTAATATTATTAACTGAAGAACTAAAATCAATAGGCATTTTTTATAAATTTATAAATTATATATAATAAAAAAAAATTAATATATGATTTAATTTATAATTATTCTTCAATTGTTTGATTTTGTTCTATGAGATTTGAATGAGTATTAATATAATTTATAATATGACCATAAGCATTAGTTATATTAAATATTTTTCCTATTTTTCTTATTATATGATCTTTAATTATTTTTAATTTAATTACATTTTTTCTATCTGGGTAACCTCCTTTTTCATTTTTATATTCTATCATTTGCTTTATTACATCACTTGTAATATTATTATCTATATATTCTGTTTTTGCTTCAATAGTCATTTGATCAAATGATCCAAATATTTTAGCTTCCTCTATTAATTTATTATCTATTTCTTCATTTTTTAAAATAGAATTTATATAAGTTTTTTTTATTCTTAATCTATCATAATGTTCTTGATCAAAAACAATTTTTTCATTTTTCTGTTCTTTGATTTCATATTCTATATTATTTTCTTCTTCTGTAACATGATTATATTCTTTGATTTGATTAGTTTGACTAGTTTGACTAGTTTGATTTGGTTGATTTAATTGATTAGTTTGACTATTTTGATTAGTTTGACTAGTTTGACTAGTTTGATTAGTTTGATTTGGTTGATTTGGTTGATTTAATTGACTAGGTTGATTTACTTTTTTTTCATTATTTATTAAAAATATATTTGGTTCTATATTTTTTAAACTTTCTTTATATAAAGCATATTCTTTATATAATTTTTTAATTTCTTTTTCTAATAATGTAATTCTCGTTTCATAATTTTTAATTGAAGTTGTAACTAAATTATAATATTGTTTAAAATAATTTAATAAAATCATATTTTTTTCAGTATGATCAATTTTATTATTATTTATAAATTCTAAATACGAAATAGCATATTCAATATCATCATTATTTTTTAAATAAATATATAAATGTGGAATATTATTTACAATTTCAAGTTTAATATTTTCTCTAGTTTGACCATAAAAATTATTTGTTCTAAGACTAATTAATATAGCTGAATTAACTTCATTTAAACTTTTTGAAGATAATAAAACATCTTTTTTAAACTTATTTATATCTTCCTTAGTTACATAATCTTTATTTTTAATTTCAATTAAACATTTTAATTTTTTCCATTTAAAATATATATCACCTCTAGAAGTTTGACCAGATGTATCTTCTATAATTCCATCTTTAAAATATCCATTATTAGACAATAAATTATAAACATATTTTTCACCAAGATTACCCTTTTCCATATTAGTCCCTGCATAAAATTTATAAATAGGTTTAAGATTATCATTTAAATTATTAAATAGATCAACAATATCATTTTTATTATTAGATTGTTTATAGTTATCTATAATTGTTTTATATTCATTAAGTGTATTTTCCTTTAGATTAATTTTATCTTCATACAATTTAATTTTGTTTTCATATTCATTATTTAAATTATATCTTATTTTATCTTTCTCAAAATTTAAACAATCTTCGTAATCGTTTTTAATATTTTTCATTTCTAATATTAATTTTTCATTTTCAGCATCTTTTAATTTAATTTTGTTTTCATATTCAACATTTAAATTATTTTCATCAACTTTATTTTTAGTTTTTAATATATTACTTATACTAACTAAAATTATCTCCCACTCATCAGGCGATATTTCACTTATCCCATCAGGCAAGACAAAATTATCATTCACTTTAATAATAAAATTCTTCATCAAAAATAATTATTTAGATATAATTATAACTATTTATTAAATTTAAATAATAATTTAAATAAAAAAATATAATTACTAATATTAGTTTAAAAATATCTATTATCTTATATATTTTAATATTTTTTTAATTACTATTTAACTTGTTATTATGATTATTAATAAAATTAATCCAACCATCTAAATTATAATTATTTAATGACAGTAAATACGTTTGAAAAATATCCAAATATTTTTTATCTAAATCAAAGTTTAAATTAAGATTACTAAATATATTTTCTAAATTTAAATTTTTATCAGAAAATTGTTTAGAAAATTCTAATATAAAATTAAATAAATTTTTAATATCTGCGGTATTATCTGCGGTATTATTTAAAGTAAAAACTTTAAAAACTATATAATATAACCAAGTAAAAATATGATATGCATCCCAATTTCTCCAATTATTTAAAATATCTAATTTTTTATTATATTTTTTTATAGAATAAAATTCAATTATTTTATTAATTGTTGGAAATAAAATTTTTTTTTCATTATTATTTTTCATTATTATTTTTCCTAAATGAAAATCTAAATAATTTGTATTATCCAATTTTTTATTATAAAAATTTATAAATTCATATTTACTAATCGTGGATTCTGTTTTCACAACAATACGATTACGAATTTCATTTGTTAAATATGCTGTTTCTGCTATTATCATTTCTTTATGAATATATTTTTTAATTAATAATAAACCAAAATTTAAAATATAATTAATTGAATTAAATGAAATTTTAATTTGTTCTATTTCATTTAATTTTTTTGTATTAACAGCATAATTATATTTACATCTAAGTTTTTCTGTATAATTTAAAAATGATAATTTTGGATTTATCATAGCATTATCACCCAATTTAATAAATTTTTCATAACTTTTATATTGTTGATCTGTTAAAAATATTAAATTAAAATAATTATCAAACTCTTTTTCTTCATCTAATTGTTTTTTTTCTTCATCTATAACATTCTCAATGTTTAAACTTTTTTCATAATTAAAATCACATTTAAACAATTGATTTTTTATATACCAATAAATATATTTATTTATCATAGAAATATTATTTTCATTTATTCCAACCAATAAAAACATATGTAACATAAAATAAGTAAATAAATATGAAGTTAATAAACACATACCTGCTGAAAATTCTGGTCTTTCAAATAATGATTGTAAATTTTTATAACAGACATAATTATAATTTATAACATTAACTGGTTTTGTATTTTTTATTTTGAATATTTTTAAAAAAACGTTAAAATATTTTAAATAAATATTTGTTTCATCTACTTTAGTATCAAATGAAGAATGTGGATTGAAAAATAATATATTAAAATGGTCAGATTTTTGTTGTATTAATATTATAGTAGCATGACCTGGGACTATAAAAGAAATAATTATAAATTCTTTATTAGGATTAACAGAGTTTTGAAGAAATACATTATTATTAAAATGATTTAAAAGTATATCATCAGGTATATTTTCTTCTTCTTTAAAATCTGAAATAATGTTACTTTTTATATTTATAAATTCAATTTTATTATTAATAAATTCAAAATTATTTCCATTATTTAATTTGAAATCTTCTTCAAATAAATCAACTACTAAATCTATTTTATTATCCAAATAATTCTGTATATTTATCCAAACAAAATCAAATAAATATATATAAATAGGTGAATTATTAATTTTTTGTTCTATATCTTGAAAACTGTCAATTATTTCTTTATTTTCTTCTTTGGTTTTATCAATATTATCAAAATAAAATTTATAGCAATTTATTTTATCAAATATTGTTAATTTATTATTATTATTATCTATTATATTATTATTTTTATATTTATTAAAAAACCTACTTATTCGGTAATTAAATAACGCATATTCTTCATAATAATTAATTATAATTGTCAATAAATTGTAAATATATCCTTTTAGTTCAAAATATTTTTTACTCACTATTTTTATTTTATCTTCTAATTTTAATTCACTAATATATTTAGGATTTTGATTTTCAATCTTAAATTCATCTGTAGTTATATCATTAAATAAATAATAATTATTACCATTATTTAAATTTATATTATTAGTATCTAATAAATTATTTTTGTATCTTTGCATACGATCATTATTTTTATATGGTATTAAAATATTTATATCATTATTTGATATATTATCATTATTTGATATATTATCATTATTTGATATTATATGAGAATATAAAAGTTGTTTATTGACATCATTTTGTTTAGTTTCATTAATTGGACTATTTTTGATTATTTTTACAAAGGATTTAATATTTAATATTTTATATTTGAATATATTATCATCAATATTTAGTAATTTAAAATAATTAACCATTTCATTATTAATTGTATTTTGTAATAATACATTTCTATCTATCAATTCATAAATTACTATATCATATAAAATTAATTTAATATTTTCCATATTGTTATTAATATAATCAATATTAAGATTAAGATTATTAATATCAATAATATTTTTATCATAGTTATTATTTTTAATAAAGTTAGAAATATCATAAAAAACACAATCAACTTTTTTACCATTGAGATTAATTATTTTATTTCTATTTAATTCATCTTGATCATTATTATTTTTTGGTGTTGGTGGTAAAATACTTAAATTATGCACAATTTTTTTCATAAAATCATCAATATTAGTTTTAAATTCATCAATATTAATATTTTCATTTTTCTTAATTTCAGCATCACGAGTATATTCTTTTTTTTCTGTTTCTAAAAAATACGTTTTATTAATTTCTCTAAATCCATATGTAAAATTTTTTGTAAATTCATCAAAATCTTTATTTGAAATATAAAATCCATTTATTACAAAAATATAATAATTACCAATTTTAACATAAAAATTTACAGAACTATTCTTTATTAAACTTATTATTATATTTATTAATATTACACATTTGTCTTTATTTTTATATATTTTTCCACCTAATTTATCATTATTTTGTAACTTATTTTTTTTATTTAAATTATTATTACCAAATCTATTAAATAGAAATTCAAAAATTTTATATATTAAAATTATTATGCAAATTATTATAAAATTTATATTTATCATTTTGTATATATATAATCATTTTTTTTATTAAAAAAATATATTTATACACTCTAATCAAACCAGCGACAATAATTATACTCTAATCAAACCAGCGACAATAATTATACTCTAATCAAACCCGCAACAATAATTACACTCTAATCAAACCCACCTGCAATAATTATTTATTTTTTATAAAAAAAATCTAATCACTAGTTATAATTTAAAAAAATAATATGTCGAAGATAAAATTATCGAAGACCAACTAGG